>Ga0207096_1059_pt1 | contig 19103 bp, 22 predicted proteins | sample Alteio_BWMinHeat_86_FD_153547 | JGI IMG/M metagenome (GOLD analysis project Ga0207096, IMG submission 153547) | Enriched cells from forest soil in Barre Woods Harvard Forest LTER site, Petersham, Massachusetts, United States -... | ecosystem: Environmental > Terrestrial > Soil > Temperate forest >...
GGTTTGAGTGGTATAGGGCTCGGGGATAAGTTTGGGAAAGTGTGGTTGTAGGGGTAATAAGGGTAGCTTTGGGTCGTGGGTCGTAAGGGATTTTCAGGAAATTTTTCTGGAATCCCTTACGATTTTTTTTACCCCTCACCCTCCCAGTGTTCAGTATCCAGTATCCAGTAATCAGATATTTCCTTGATATTGAAATACATTGGCTCCATCAAAAGAATTTTTCTGAACACTGATTACTGAACACTGGCAGGGAGAGGTCGCGTCCTCGCGAAGGCGGGGAAGGGCGGGTGAGGGCTACCATAATTCATAGATATCAATAACTGGTCGGGGTGAGAGGATTTGAACCCCCGACATCCTGGTCCCAAACCAGGCGCGCTACCAGGCTGCGCTACACCCCGAACAAGAACGTATATAACGCAACTTGTGACAGAGAGCAAGGGGAATCGAACACACGTGATTTTTTATACACCCCTCACCCCTGCTCCAACAAATGCCCTTCATGCAAGGTAAACAGGCGATCCATGCGTTTGGCCAGCTCCATATTATGGGTCGCAATGAGAGCAGAAAGATTTTCTTGGCGAACCAATTGAGTGAATTTCTCAAAAACGGCTGATGCTGTATGTTCATCCAGATTACCGGTTGGTTCATCTGCAAGCAATATTTTAGGGCGATTCGCAAGGGCCCTGACGATTGCAACGCGCTGCTGTTCTCCCCCAGAAAGACGGGCTGGTCGGTGGGTGGCTCGATCCAACACACTCACTTCCTTTAATAATTCACGCGCCCGAATGCGAGCCTCATGAAAGGATTTTCCATTAATCATTTGAGGTAAAATGATATTTTCTTCCGCATCGAATTCGGGCAATAAATGGTGGAATTGGTAAACAAAACCAAGGACTTCCCGCCGAATTTGGGTGCGGGCAGAATCACTCAGACGAGCACACGCTTTTCCATCAATCATCACCTCACCCTCATCTGCTTTTTCGAGAAGACCTGCGGTTTGTAGCAAGGTGGATTTTCCCGATCCAGAAGGTCCCACAAGAGCAACGATCTCGCCGGGATAAAGATTGAGGTTGATTCCCCGTAACACATGAAGGGTTTCTGGACCTTGGCGAAAGGTTCGCTTTAAATCTTTTAAGGAAAGAACAGGGTTATTCATAGCGAAGGGCCTCCACAGGATCTAAGCGGGAAGCTCGCCAGGCGGGGTATAGGGATGCAAGGAACGTTAAAACAAGGGAAATTGTTACCACAAGGATCACTTCATTGGGATCAACAAGAGCGGGGAGTTTTGAGAGGAAGTAAACTTCAGCTCGAAAGAGGTCTGTCCCGGAAAAAGATTCAATCCATTTGCGGATGGCGTCAATGTTCCATGAAAACAAAAGACCACAAACTGTTCCCACAAGGGCGCCAAAAGCCCCGATGGAAGAGCCCGCAATAAAAAAGATCCGCATAATCATGCCTTGGGTTGCCCCCATGGTTCTTAAAATGGCAATATCCCGTCCCTTATCCTTAACCAACATAATGAGCGTTGAGATCACATTAAAAGACGCAACCAAAATAATAAGTGTTAGAATGATAAACATGACGTTACGTTCGACTTTAATTGTACTAAAAAATTCTTTATTTTGTTGTTGCCAGTCAAAAATGCGGGCATTTTTATTTGCAATAAGAGGAAGAATCTCATCCTTATAATGCTCAATTTTTTCAGGGTGTTCTGTAAACACTTCAATTCCTGTAACCCCCTCCCCTAGCCGGAAAAACTTTTGAGCCGAGGCTAGAGGAATAAAGACAAATGTAGCATCATATTGAATCATGCCGGCATCAAAAATAGCGGCGATCTCAAAGGCACGCGTACGAGGGGTAGTTCCAAAGGCTGTTGCGTTCCCTTCAGGAGCCACAAGGGTGATTTTGTCGCCTAAAATAAGACCTAATTTTTCTGCCAAGCGTTTTCCAATCATTGCTGCATTGGGGCGATCAAAGAGGCTCATCCGCCCCGTGATCAAATGGTCAGAAACGCTCTTACGAGCCTCTAAATCGGCTACAGTCATCCCATGGACCATAACGCCTGTCGCATTCCCATGGGCCATGGCCATCGCTTGACCTTCCACACTCGGGTTGGCGCCTGTAATGCCGGGAAGCTTTTTCAGTTCTTCTGTCAGAGACTCAAAATGGGGGAGTGAGTTTGTATGGCTATAAATAACCAAATGACCATTCATACCAATAATGCGTTCGATTAAATCGTGACGAAAACCATTCATCACCGACATAACGATAATAAGAGCCGCAACGCCTAAGCCAATTCCCAAAAAAGAAAACCAGGCCGTTACAGAGATAAAACCTTCTTGTCGCCGCGCTCTTAGATACCGAAAGGCAACCCATCTTTCAAAGGTTGAAAACACACCTATCCTCCATTTTTCCTGAAACGATCATATAAGGACAGGGCGTTTCCAGCAAATGGTTTCTTTAGGGGAAATCCATCGCCTGGGAGGGGTGGGTTGCACTCCTAATAAACTTACAGGGTTGTGCAGTTGACTTCCCTAACCACTAGGTATTACTAGTTAGAAAGGTAATTCTCTAGTAACTAAATCTCCCCGCGGTCGTCATCGCGAGGCCCCTGCTAAGGGGCCGTCGCGATCCACTAGAAACAAAGGAAATTATGAAACAACCAGCAGTTTATATTATGGCTAATAAACCTAACGGGACTCTTTATACAGGTGTTACTTCTAATCTTGTTCAACGTGTTTACCAACATAAGAATGGGCTAACTAAAGGCTTTACGGATCGTTATGGTTGTAAAAAACTTGTCTATTATGAGCTCATAAGCGATATGCAACTTGCTATTTTTCGAGAAAAGCAAATTAAAAATTATTCTAGAAGTAAAAAACTAAAGCTTATAAGATCAATAAATGTTGAATGGAATGACTTATATGACTCCATTATAGGATAAAAATGGATCACGACGTCGCTCCGCTCCTCGTGATGACGCCCTTAGGGTGGCTACCAGCTAAGTTCATTACACACTTCTCCACCTCTAGAGTGAGGGGGGTCAACTGCATAGCCCTAAAAAATAAAAGTTTCCAGGTTAGGGGATTTTTAACCCTGTTATGTTATATTGTTAGATATAAGGAACAAGTATAACTAACGGTTATAAATACAAAACTTTTAACACTAAATCAACACAAAAGGGAGAATTTATTATGAGCAAAACAAACAATACATTCGGTTGGGTACAATTAGGTACCACCGATCCTAATAAGGCAAAAACTTTTTATGAGCAACTTTTTCACTGGAATATAACACCACAGTCTGTGACAGGACATCAATCTTATATGCAAATTGATACGGGCAATGGACCTGCTGCTGGTATTTCCAAGGGTGATACAACAGAATCTCATTGGGTGCCTTTCGTTTCTGTGGATGATATCCAGGCCTACACGGCTAAAGCTAAAAGCTTGGGTGCTGAAATCATTGTTCCGATTACGGATCTTGGAAAGGATCAGGGCTTCATTTGTGTGTTTCGTGACCCAACAGGTGCGGGTTTAGGAATTCATTCTTTTCAGAGCACAACAGGCTCTTCTGGCTCTAAACAGTATTGATCTCTTGATCAAAGCCTTTGTTTATTCCCCTCTTTTTTGGCATAATAAAAAAGAGGGGAATTGCATATGGACCACATTTTAAAAAAAATAGAAGAAAAGCGAGTCTCTGCCCGATTGGGAGGGGGGATTAAGCGAATTGAAGCTCAGCATAAAAAGGGCAAGTTAACAGCACGGGAAAGAGTAGAGGTTCTTCTCGATCCTGGCTCTTTTGAAGAGTGGGGTATGTTCGTTGAACATCGCTGTCATGACTTTGGGATGGAAAAACATCAGATTCCAGGTGATGGGGTGATTACCGGGTATGGCACGATTCAAGGTCGCCTCGTTTTTGTGTTCTCCCAAGATTTTACGGTCTTTGGGGGTAGCTTAAGTGAAACTCACGCAGAAAAAATTGTTAAAATTATGGACAAGGCCCTACAAGTAGGGGCCCCCATTATTGGATTGAATGATTCAGGGGGGGCCCGTATTCAAGAGGGGGTTGAATCTTTAGCAGGATATGCGGCCGTGTTTCAACGAAATGTTCAAGCTTCGGGCGTTGTACCTCAAATTTCTGTGATCATGGGTCCTTGTGCGGGAGGGGCGGTCTATTCACCAGCAATGACCGATTTTATTTTTATGGTTAGGGACTCATCCCACATGTTTGTGACAGGGCCAGATGTGGTTAAAACTGTGACTCATGAAACCGTCACTCACGAACAATTAGGTGGGGCCCACGTCCATACGACCAAATCAAGCGTGGCAGATTTAGCCTTTGAAAATGACGTGGAAACGCTGTTAGAAATACGACGTTTTTTTACTTTTTTACCCCTTTCCAATAAAGAGAAGTCCCCCATAAAACAAACATCCGATGCACCTGATCGAAAAAATCCATCTTTAGATAAGCTTATTCCCCAAAATCTGGCTAAAGGATACGATATGAAGGATCTTATTTATAAAATCGTAGATGAAGGGGATTTTTTCGAGCTTCAACCTGCTTTTGCAGCGAACATCATTATTGGCTTTGCTCGACTGGAAGGTCAAACTGTAGGGATTGTGGCCAACCAGCCTTTGGTTTTAGCAGGTTGTCTTGATATTGATTCTTCACGGAAAGCTGCTCGTTTTGTACGGTTTTGTGATTGTTTTAATATTCCTTTGGTCACGTTTGTTGATGTGCCGGGATTTTTGCCGGGAACAACCCAAGAACATGGGGGCATTATTAAGCATGGGGCAAAGCTTCTTTTTGCTTTTGCAGAAGCGACAGTCCCTAAAGTCACCGTGATTACCCGTAAAGCTTATGGAGGTGCCTATGATGTGATGAGCTCAAAACATCTACGGGGAGATGTGAATTTTGCCTGGCCTTCGGCGGAGATTGCCGTCATGGGTTCTAAGGGAGCCGTTGAAATCATGTTTCGTAAAGACGGAGGAGATAAGAAAAAGTTAGAAGACTATGCAGAGGAATATTGGGAAAAATTCGCTCACCCCTTCGTGGCCGCAAGTCGGGGATATATTGATGATATCATCATGCCCCATGAGACACGGATGCGTATTTGTCGGTCTTTATGGATGCTCAAAAATAAGAACCTTGAAAAAATATGGAAAAAGCATGACAATATACCATTATAATAAGGAGGTAGAAAACGATTATGACTGAACATCAAGTACGTGAACATGTGCGTAAAGTGCGCCGCTTTTATACAGATGCTCTTGTGTATGCTGTTGTAAATATTGGACTGATTCTTATTTGGGCTGTTTCAGGTGGGGGGTATTTTTGGCCCATATGGGTCATTATTGGGTGGGGAATAGGGCTTGGGGTTCATGCTTTTTCCTTAGGGTTAATTCCACAAATGAATGCCATGGTGCCTTTCATGACAGCCGAATGGGAAGATCAAGAAGTGCGTCGTTTAATGGAAGCAGGATATAAAGGGAAAGAACGCGCAGAACAAAAAGCACAAAAAACATCTGCAATGCAAGCAGCACAAACTATGACAACTACACCTAAGGCCGTTATTATATCCACACCAGAAAGCAAGCCAAAAAATAAAAAAACAAAGGGTCCTACTATAAAAAAAGCGCAGGTTGCTTCCTCGAAAAAACCAAAAGCTTAGAGGGTTTATACAGAGTGGTTGATAAACTTGGATAAAGACCCCTCACCCGCCGCAAGCGGCGACCTCTCCCACAAGGGGAGAGGTGATTCTTACTGTGTCAAACGAAGGATAACCTCTCCCCTTGTGGGAGAGGTCGCCGCTTGCGGCGGGTGAGGGGTCTTTATCTTATGATTAATGTTAAATAATCATGCAACGTCCCGTGTTTGAAAAAATCCTTGTTGCGAACCGAGGAGAGATTGCTTGCCGCATCATCCGTACGTTACGGCAGATGGGGATTGAGTCAGTTGCGGTCTATTCAGAAGCGGATGAGGATAGCCTCCATGTAGCCTTGGCAGATGAGGCCTATTGTTTAGGTCCAGCACCTGCCCTTGATAGCTACCTCAAAACCCATGCCATTTTAAAAGCGGCAAAGGAGAGTGGGGCTGAAGCCATCCATCCTGGTTATGGTTTTTTATCTGAACAAGCGGCTTTTGCTGAGGCTGTTGAGAGTCAGGGCCTTGTCTTTATCGGACCTTCTGCCCAAGCCATTACCTCTATGGGGGATAAACTTGCAGCAAAGAGGCTTGCGCGTCTAGCTGGTCTTTCTTGCATTCCTGGAACGGATGAGCCCCTTACGGGCTTGAAAGGGGCAGAGGAGGCTGCTCAAGAGATAGGCTACCCCCTTATGGTAAAAGCTGTAGCTGGTGGGGGAGGGAAGGGGATGAGAATCATCAACAAGTCTTCTGAGCTTAAAGATGGCCTAAAAGGGGCCATGCATGAAGCGCAATCAAGCTTTGGAGATGGGCGTATCTTTCTTGAAAAGTATATTGATGCTGCCCGGCATATAGAAATTCAAATTTTGGCTGATCATCATGACAATGTTATTCACTTAGGTGAGAGAGAATGTTCATTGCAACGGCGTCACCAAAAAGTCATTGAGGAGGCTCCCAGTTTTTCTGTAACTCCTTTCATGCGCGAGCGTATGGGGAATGCGGCTATTCGTTTAGCAAAAGCAGTGGGGTATACATCAGCAGGTACGGTAGAGTTTGTTTTGGATCCAAAGGGAGACTTCTATTTTCTTGAAATGAATACCCGCCTTCAGGTCGAGCATCCGGTTACGGAAATGGTTACAGGGCTTGATATTGTAGAAGAAATGATTTACATCGCGGCGAGACAGCCTTTACGTCTTCATCAATCAGATGTGCGTTTTGTGGGGCATGCTATTGAAGCGAGGATATATGCAGAAGACTCATCCCGTGGGTTTCTCCCCTCCATTGGGCGCATCCAGTCCTATTGTCCACCAGCGGAAAAAGAAGGCAAAATACGCCTTGATAGTGGTGTAGAAGAGGGAACGGTTATTACACCCTATTATGACCCTCTCTTCGCTAAACTGATTGTACATTACCCTCATCGAGAGCGTGCATGCGATGAACTGTTAACAGCTCTTGATGAATTTTATATAAGCGGTATTGAGACAAACGTTTGTTTTTTGGCCTCTCTTGTTAACTCTTCTTTTTTCAGAAAAGGGGAGTTTAACGTCACAACCCTTGATAAATATTATGAGAAAGGTTTTACACCAAAATCCCCTTTAGATCCCTCCCTTGCTGTGGGAACTGCGGCCACGCTGTATGCGATCAGAAATGGGTTAGAATCAGCAGCTTTGAGTGTGTTTATAGAGAGAGAGGCTCATCTGATAACAATATGTCTCGAAGAAGCTGGCTATAGTGTTAGGGAAGGGGATTCTACTCTTTTAATTAGGACACAATGGAAACCAGGACATGTTTTGTTTAAAGGTATTTTTAATGGGCATGCCATAACCCTTCAACTGAATGCAAAAGGAATTAAGGACGAGTTGTTTTGGAATGGATATGGTGTTACGACTTGGGTTGTAAACCGTGAGGTCGGAAACCTTATTCCTCTGATGCCTATTAAGGAAAAGGGAGATACCCCTCGGGTTATAACGGCACCCATGCCTGGCCTTATTGTAGAACTGGCTGTTCAGGTAGGCGATGTGGTGAAACAGGGTCAGCCCATCGTGATTATTGAAGCCATGAAAATGGAAAATATTATTCGCTCTCAACGTCATGGAGTGATTGAAAATATTTATGTAAAGTCGGGAGATAGTGTCATTGTGGATCAACAACTGGCAAAAATTGGAATAGAGGGGTAACTATTTTAGATTTTTAACGATGTGTAACTTGCTTCTTTTACGTCATTGACGTATAGTTGAGATAGAGATGGAATTTATTGAAGCGCCTATATTTACTAAATTTATTATTATAAAAATTTAGACGAACAAATTTGGTTGCTTACGGTTTATGCTAAAAATGAAGCAGAAAACATTCCATTGGAAACGCTGAAAAAAATTCGAGAACGATTGGAAAAATGATGAAGAAGAGAGATATTGGTCAAGAAATCTTAGAGGGAATAGATTCTATTCGCAAAGGACAGGGAGAAAAATACGTGATCTCGCGTCCAAATATTATAAACGTGAGGCGCCAACTTCACTTGTCTCAATCTGTATTTGCTGCTTACATGGGGATTAGTCTAAGAACGCTCCAAGAGTGGGAGCAGGGAAGACGTAAGCCCAGTGGCCCCGCAACAATTTTGTTACGTATTGCCCAAAAACATCCAGAAGCCTTTATTGATTTATAAGCTAAATTTAATATGTACATGAAAACAACCCATCATATTAGCGTTACGGTCGATCCCGTTTTTTTAGAGGATCAATCTTTGCCTTTAGACAAGCACTATGTGTGGGCATACAGTGTTTGGATTAAAAATCAAAGCGCTGAAACGGTGCAAATTATCAAAAGAACCTGGCGCATAACGGATGCCCATGGGGTCGTTCACGAAATCACAGGGGAAGGGGTTGTCGGGGAAAAACCTTGGATTGCACCGGGTGCAACCTATCATTATGCGAGCGGTACACCTCTTTCAACTCCTTCAGGGATGATGGAGGGAACGTATCATATAAAAACCAAATCGGGGAAGCATTTTGATGTTCTTATTCCCGCTTTTTCTCTTGATAGCCCTTATGAAACGGCAAGCGTGCATTAATCACAACGTTGCCTCCCAAGGAAAGGGGGCACGCATAGCTTATACCATTTTGCGATCAAAGAGTGTACAAAACACGATGCTGTCATGCTGGGCCCTGGCCCCTGCTGTGGCGCATAGGCGTCAACTTAAGGAAGATATAATGTATAAACAATACGATAACGCTATAAGCATACCTGGGTAGTCATACCCTCAGCCGTCATTACTTACTTCTCCACCCCAGGTGGTGGGATGCTCACAATGACGACTATGTTGTTGCAGCTTTTGAAAAGCTACCTTCGTTCTTAAACAACAAGAAGCGAGGTAACCAAGGTATTTATTGCAAGAGCCGCGAGAAAACAAGAAAGTGTCTTAGAAGCTTAACAGATTAAGAATCTGGACAAAAAATCATTTATGTGTCTTCTGCAGGGAGATCTCATAAAGCTTTTGATCGTCTTTAATGTAATACTCAACCGTATCGTGTGTCATCATGCTTGTGTCTACTTTTACGGTTAACTTTATACCTGGAGCAAAGTGAGCCACTTGAACTTTATATAGGTGTTCTAAAGCAGGCCCTTGAAGCCCCTCAGTCAATGCTTTTTGTACTGCTGGCGCATCCAAAGCTCTCGCGGCTTGATCAGCATCTGGATAAGAAACAGCACCAGGAGTTTTCTGCAGTAAGATCTCAAAAAGTTTTTGACCTCCTTTAGTGTAATACTCAAGCGTATCATGCGTGATCATGCTTGAGCTTCCTTTTACGGTTAACTTTATATCTGGATCAAAGCGAGCCACTTGAACTTTATATAGGTGCTCTACAGCAGGCCCTTGAAATCCCTCAGTCAATGCTTGTTGCACTGTTGGCGTATTCAAAGCTCTCGCGGCTTGATCAGCATCTGGGCCGTTAATACCCGACATATCCGTGGAAGATGCTGGTTGCTGGGCAAAAAATAAGGCTAATGCCAAAGCCCCATAGGATAAAAATTTTACATTACTCATAATTTCCTCTTTTCTATTAGTCTACGGTTAAAGTGACACGGTTAAAGTGTATCTGGAGACGCATAAAACTTAACATAATAAAAACACTCATACAATGATTTTAAGGACATGATTTTAAGGAAGCATTTTTCTAATATTTTACCAAGTGTGGATAGAACCTAGTTACGTTATTTCTTTTGTACTTCTATTCTATGGGTGTGTGTTTTTGATGTTTGTGAGCGGGGAATTGCCAACTTTAAAACACCATTGGAAAAGGTAGCAGATGTTTTCTTTTCATCAGGCTCATAGGGAAGTCTTATGGAACGAGAAAAAGATCCATAGGTCCGCTCAGCGATATAATAGGTTTCCCCTTCTTTTGTTTCTTCGGATTTTTTTTCACCACTAATGGTCAATACCCCATTTTCAAGGGTGACATTAATGTCCTTTTCAGAAACCCCGGGAAGTTCAGCTGTAACAGATAATCCATCTTTATTTTCTTTGATTTCAAATTCAGGGGTGATCCCTAGTGCGCTTGTGTTTGTATCAAAAATCTTATCAATTTCTTGTCTTAAAAAACTAAAAGGCTCTGAGATAATATTTCTTCTATGTATTGGTATTAAATGACGTGACATTTTATTCTCCAGTGTTTATTTCCTAATTTAATGCTGGCACAGAAAGAAGAGAGAGCTTTCGCTCTCTCCCATCTCTCAAACTTATTTTTCCATGGACTTTTCTTTTTCCATAGAGTTTTCTTTCTCCATAGACATTTCTTTTTTATGATGCATCGCTTTTCCATGATGCTTCTTCATGTGTCCCTTGTGATGAGCTCTATGCTTGTGCATACCGCCCATACGCTCTCCTTCTTGAACAGGATAGAGTTCATGGGATGTCATGTCTGTTTTGTCAACATACACCGCATGGGGATGCAAACGGCTAGGATACCAGTATGACCCATGCATAAAGTGAGGGGTATATCCGACTAGCAATTCAGCATGAGGATGTGGGTACCAAAAATACCCCTCGTGCCAGATGTATCCATAGGCTTGATTGCCTTGGTAGTATTCACATGGACATGCGCTGAAAGCAGCCACATTCACAGGCGGGTAGTTTACGAAAACAGCTAAAGCACCATGATGGCCGTGATGGCCGTGATGGCCGTGATGGCGATGATGCTTACCATGATGCTTGTGATGCTTATGATGAGGGGCACACTCTTTCTCATGCATCATGTGTTCTGATTTTTTACCTTCCTTCATTTCTTCTGCATATGCAGTTGCACCGAGAAGTGCAAAAACTGATACAGTTGCTATAACAAAATTTTTCATGGATCCTCCTTATATTTTGTTGTTTGAAGATACATTTGCATTCATACAACACATATGGTGCAAATCTCCTTTAAAAAAAGAATAGCAAAAAAAAGCTTAAAATTTGATTAATGAAAGAATCTTATTTTCCTAAAGGAATACGAATACCTAATTGAGGGGCGATGGGTGGCGTCTTTTCTTTTGGCGAATGAGTATCCATAAGTCGCTCTTCAGGGGGCATATATTCAGGCTTTGGCTTCCTTTTTTCAGGATTTGTCTTCATGATGATTTCAGAATCACTCATGGAAGAGCATCCTCCCATAATTATTCCTATAATTCCTACCAAAAAAATTTTGTTCATTTCTGATTTCCTAAACTAAAAAATGGCTCGCAAGCCCTAAAAATGTTGCAAAACCGAGTAAGTCGGTTGTCGTTGTTAAAGAAGGACCCGCACTAATGGCTGGATCCATTCCCATCTTATCAATGACAATAGGCAATATGACTCCCCCCACCGCTGCCCATACCATATTTAGAATGAGTGCACCGCCTAAAACCATTCCTAATGCAGAGTTGGAAAACCAAAATGCCGCGATTGAGCCCATCAGCGCTCCAAATACAATGCCGTTAATAAGGCCAACGAAAGTTTCTTTCCAAATCGCTCGGTTCATGTTGGCTCCACCAAGTTCGCGATTTGCAATAGCCCGCACAGTTACAGTAACAACTTGCATACCTGCATTGCCACTCATGGCGGCGCTAATCGGCATTAAAACAGCAAGAGCCACCATTTTTTCAATTGTATGCTGAAATTGAGAAATAACAGTCACAGCCACTAAAGTGTTTAAAAGGGTAATAAGCAACCATCCAATACGAGAATAGGACGTACTTAAAAGTGGCTCATAAAAATCGGATTCTGTGACACGAGAGAGCAGCATGATATCTTCTTCCGCCTCTTCTTCAATAACATTCACAACATCATCAACTGTAATCATACCCACAATACGTCCCTTTTCATCTACTACAGGAGCAGAGACAAGACCATATTTTCGAAAAAGAAGGGCTACTTCTTCTTGATCCATAAGAGCCGGGATACGTTTAATATCCACAGACATAATATCAGTCATTTTTGTGGATGATTTTTGTCGTAATAAAAGGCTTAAAGGAATCTCTCCTATAGGGATTTTGTCGCTGTCAACGACGAAAAGATCGTAAAACTTCTCGGGTAAAGCTTCTTCTTCAGCCATATAACGCGTTGTTTCTTCAACTGTCCAAAAGCTGGGGACACAGACCACTTCCCGCTGCATTAGACGAGCAGCACTATCCTCGGGGTAGGTAAGAACTTCTTCCAAAATAAGACGCTCCCCCATAGGGATAGAGTCTAGGATTTCTTTTTGTTGATGTTCATCCAAATCTTCAATAAGAGCAACAGCATCATCAGTTTTTAGACCCGTTATTGCCTCTGCAATCTCTCGTGTGCCTAGTTGTTCGACAACTTCTTCACAAACCGTTTCATTAAGATGAGCAAGAATGTCAGGATCAAAATGAGGACGTAAGAGTTCAATTAACTGATGGCGTAAAGCCGGAGAAAGATATTCAATAACAACAGCCACGTCTGCTGCATGAAGTGGTTCAATTAAACGTTCAACCCGAGCAGTCTCATGATTTTCAAGGGCATCTTCAAGGGCACGAATGGTTTCTTGTGAAACCCCGTAAAGAGCTTCATTTTCCCCATGTTCTTGTGTTTGAAAATGCTCTTTTTCAGCCATGTTTTTTCTATTAACCTTAAGCGGAATGCGTATGCGAGGTTGTTTTTTGGGCATCTACGACAGCAAGTGCAGTCATGTTGAAAATTCCGCGCGTCGTTACAGATGGTGTAAGAATATGAATGGGTTTTATAGGTCCTAATAAAAGGGGCCCTATGGGTTGACCATCAGCGAGTACTTTAACCATGTTAAAGGCAATATTAGCTGTATCTAAATTAGGCATAATTAAAAGATTAGCCATACCCTTCAACCTAGATCCTGGGAAGGCTTTCATACGTATCATTTCATTAAGTGCTGAATCTGCATGCATTTCACCTTCAACTTCTAAGGTAGGGGCAATGGACTTGATTATGTCTAGGGCTTGGCGCATTTTTAAAACAGATTCACCTCGCGCAGATCCAAAATTAGAATAGGAAAGAAGAGCGAGTTTAGGAACAATACCAAACTTACGAACCTGCTCGGCTGCCATGACGGCCATCTCTGCTAATTGACAAGCTGTAGGATCTCGATTGACATAAGGATCACAAAAGAAAAAAGATCCCTTTTCAAGCACCATGATACTCATAGAAGCTGCCACTTCTAAGCCTGACTTAAGACCAACGATATCTAAAATGGTCTCAAGGTGGTATCCGTAGCGGCCATCTGGCCCACACAGAGCCGTGTCCGCCTCTCCAAAATGAACTATCAGGCTGGCAATAACAGAGGTATTGGTATGTAAAGCGATCTTGGCAATGGCGGGGGATACACCTTTCCGCGCCATCAAGCGATGATATTCTGTCCAATATTGATGATAACGGGGATCGCGTTGAGGATCAACGAGCTCAAAATCATGATCCATTTCCATCCGTAAATTCAAGCGTTGAATGCGCTTTTCTACCACTTCGCGCCTTCCAATGAGAATGGGGAGAGCGATTCCTTCCTCAAGGACGTGCTGAGCGGCTGTCAAAATCCTTTCATCCTCTCCTTCAGCGTAGACAATACGTAGGGGCCTGGCTTTTGCATGGCTAAAAATTGGTTTCATAATCAGACTTGAACGATAGACAAATTCAGAAAGGGTTTGCTTATATGCCTCTATATCTTGAAGAGGACGTGTCGCAATGCCCGTATTCATGGCTGCTTGTGCTACTGCAAGGGGGAGCTCTATGACTAAACGAGGATCAAAGGGTTTGGGAATAATATAGTTGGGACCAAAGCGCAGATCTTCTTGAGTATAAATTGATGCAACAACATCAGAAGGGTCACGAAGTGTAAGATCAGCAAGAGCTCGTACACAAGCAAGTTTCATCTCTTCATTAATCGTTGTGGCCCCCACATCTAACGCTCCCCTAAAAATAAAGGGGAAACACAATACATTGTTCACTTGGTTGGGATAATCAGAACGACCTGTGGCTATAATAGCGTCAGATCGGACTAAACTGACCTCTTCAGGCAAAATTTCTGGAATAGGGTTTGCAAGAGCAAAAATAATGGGTTGGGCAGCCATTGTAGCAACCATTTCACCCTTTAATATCTCACCGACTGAAAGACCTAAAAATATATCTGCCCCTTTGAGCGCCTCAGCAAGGGTGCGAGCACTTTCCTTTGTTGCATATTTTTCCTTATAAGGGTCCATTTTTTCTGCACGACCCTTATAGATAACACCTGCTTGATCTGTGATGATAATATGTTCTTTCTTCAACCCCAAACTCACAAGAATGTCCAAACAAGCAAGGGCTGCAGCTCCTGCACCCGATGTAACGAGTTTAACATCTTTGATATCTTTTTTTACAAGCCTGAGAGCATTGAGGGCTGCAGCCCCAACAATAATGGCTGTTCCGTGTTGATCATCATGAAAGACGGGAATATTAAGCCGTTTTTTGAGCTCGTGCTCTACATAAAAACACTCAGGTGCTTTAATATCTTCAAGGTTGATACCCCCAAAAGTTGGTTCAAGACTTGCAATAATATCAACAAGTTTTATGGGATCAGGCTCATTAATTTCGATATCAAAGACATCTATACCCGCAAATTTTTTAAAGAGAACGGCTTTCCCTTCCATCACAGGTTTTGCAGCCAAAGGACCAATATTTCCCAGTCCTAAAACGGCTGTTCCATTAGAAATCACAGCCACAAGGTTGGCACGAGCTGTGAGAAAAGCCGCCTCTTGGGGATCGTTTTGAATAGCTTCACTCACTGCTGCCACGCCGGGTGAGTAAGCAAGCGCTAAGTCCTCTTGGGTTGAAAGTGGTTTTGTTGCCACAATCTTTAGCTTCCCAGGGGAGGTATAGCGATGATAATCAAGTGCCCGTTGATAAAGAGTTTTTTTCACGCCGCTCTCCTCTTTTTGAATACTGCACTATACCCTATACTCAAGCAAAATGAAAGTTAGGTATGGGGAATGACCATTTATATTTTTAGCCGAGTATTAGAAAACCTTCTATACACTTCGGCGAGGGGGCGCAACTTTTTGTAAGTTGGCTTCAATGCGTTGATTGGTCGGAAGGCTTGTTTGAGCGCCCTTACTTAAGCAAGAAAGCCCACTCGCCACGGAAGCGTGCCTGAGAGCAGTAGGCAAGTCCATCCCTTTTTCTATGCTTGCAGCGAAAACACCGACAAAAGCGTCCCCTGCAGCTGTTGTATCGACAGCCTCAACTTCCATAGCTTTAACTTCCCAACTTCCTTCAGGTGAGCAAGCCATAGCACCTTGTTTTCCCAATGTCACAATACAGGTTATTCCATAATTAGCGGCAATACGCCTGGCCACAACGATCGGAGAAATCACCTCAAACCCCAAATAAAGACCTAATAGGTTTGCTTCAATTTGATTCATTACCAATATGTCGAGACTCTGCAAAATATCTTGAGGAATATCATGAGCAGGGGCAAGGTTTAAGATAATCTTAGCCCCAAATTTTTTAGCTCGGTGAATCAATTTCCAGTTTTCTTGAGCGGGTGTTTCCATTTGCAAAAGAAGGGTTGTGCCTTTAGCTAAAAGGAAATCAGGAATCTCTTTTTCTTGTGCGCTAAAATTAGCTCCGCTTGCAACGGTAATCATATTTTCACCATGTATATCCACGGCAATAGCTGCACACCCTGTTGAGCTTTCTTTGCTGATTCCAACCCCTGTTAAATCAACATTTGATGCTCGTAAAGAACTCAAAACGGTGCGCCCAAATTCATCATCGCCCACTTTCCCAAAGAGTTTCACAGAGGTACCTACCCTTGCGGCTGCAACGGCTTGGTTTGCACCCTTTCCACCGGCTATCATCTGATAGCTAGGGCATAAAACCGTCTCTCCAGGTCGAGGCATTTTTTCAACCTGCATCACCATATCCGTATTCAAGGAACCAAAAACGACGATCATAAATTTTTTCTCCGATTCAGTGCAACGTCAAGATAAGTATGACTAGATTTAGCTCGCCCCCAGTCGTCATTGCGAGGAGCACTAGCGACGTGGCAATCCATCTTTTCTATATCCTTCTGGATCGCCACGCCCTCTACGAGGGCTCGTGATGACGGCTTGGGTTGATAGCCGTACCTAGAATAACAACCCACTAAGGCTCTCCATTGGTTAATTTATAAATTAATTCATGCGCGCCGGCAAGATGGGTGGATGGTGTACATTAAACCAATTTTGTTGTTGTTTTTCTTTCCTCTTTTTTCTCTCTTTTCGTCTTCCTTTCCCCTTCCTTTCCTGGTAATCTTTAAAAAAGATGGTCCCGGGACCGATTTTAGTTTAACCACGTTGCAACGTGTGAGAAGGGGAACGTGTAACACCATTCCTCTTCTGCCTACTCGCGGCTGTCACCCTGCGAGTATCTGATGAAGTTACCTCACCCTCGGGAAAAAGTCTGTGGGACCGGTCTTCAAATTTTCCACAGACACTCTCTCTTTCCTGTCTCAGAGTGCGGCTTCTACACCTTTGATAACGAGGACCGACCAAGGCCGTTCCTTTGTTATCGTCTACAGGATATCAAAAAATAAAAATAACGCAAATTTTTCTACCCTTTTTAATTGCCCATCTGGATAACCCGGGAAGTGTTGAGGCAGGCCTTTGACTATGTTATGCTTTAGATGCGGTTACATGGTTAAATGTATAGGGAAAAAACCTGTGATTAGGGTTGACCACTCTTTAAGATGCTTATATTGTGCATTGAGTTTCGGGCGCTTAGCTCAGTAGGTAGAGCAGCTGACTTTTAATCAGCGGGTCGCAGGTTCGAATCCTGCAGCGCCCACCAGGGAAATCAAGGGGTTTGGAGGTCCCGCCAAAAATTCTCAAAACCCATTTTCGCCAAACTTTCGCCATTAGGCGTGCCAAACCGCCCAGAGAGGGCGGAGAAGTAAGTAATGAACTTAGTTTTAAGTTCATTGAGAGCATCGCACCACCCTCTAGAGGTGGAAAAGTATGTAATGAACTTAAATCCGCATTTATTTTTAAGTTCATGAGGAGATAAAATGAAAAACCCAGAGCATATTAATTTGATTCTTGAGTGGTTTAAAAAAGAGGGGGATGATTTTATTGTTGGAGAAGAAGTAATCCCTAGATTCCCTGCAAAGGAAGCACATAAAATATTAGGAATTACAGACCCAAGAGATCATTTTGTATGCAACGGTTATAGAATTAATAAAGAACTTGCTGAAACTTTTCAACAATATGTAGAACATAGGATTGATTTGGATAAATATGAATATTTTATTAGTGGAGTGGACTAAGCCACTCTACCACTAAAGTAGGCAAGAAAAGGAAAAGAGCAGAAGAGGATTCAGAGTCTCGCTCTAAAAAAAAGAAAAAAGCAGTCTCCAGTAAAGAAGGAATGAAAAAGACAAAAAATAGAAAGTCTAGAAATTAATTATATTTCAAGGAAAAACGTTTTTAACGGAGGCCTCTACAAATGGCAAAGGTTCGCATTGAGAAAGCAACAACAGTGAGGCAGAAGAGAACGCCCTACTTTAAAAGCCCTAAAATCCGTAGAATCGAGAACGCTGTTTTGAGTTCAATATTTTCCTGCATTTTTTCAAATTTGATAAGGCCAAGGTGATTGACGCCAGCAATGGCTGCAAGGTGCTTTTGAGAGAGTCTGTTCTCTTTCCGCCGCTTTATAGCTTCTCTAACAAGGCGTTGCCAATCAAGCTGAATGTTCCGTTCCATCGTTTATCCATTTGTTTTATGATTTGATCTTTCAAATGAGGGCTTCCAACAGGGGAAGAAGATACCGCCTCTTGAGCGACTGAGATATTTCGTCTTAATTGTTCTACAGTAAATCGAATAGCCTGTTTTGGTACGTCAAATTCCTTAGCAAGAGCAAGAATATTTTTAGGTTTCAAGGCATTAATGTACAAATCTTGTGCTCCCCCAATGCAAAGAGCCATTGTTTGATAAGAAGGGTGATAGACGGCAGCCGATACCAAATCATAATTTGGACTCAGTCTTAGTCCTTGGTCGGTGTAAATTAGGGCAAAGTTCTTAAAGTGCATGTCCCTGTTGCCGACGGCTATGCCCATAATAATTCTGTTAAAAAGTCTTATTGCATCGAGGGGGATGGTATCTCCTTTTTGAGATGCTGTTTTTAAGAAATGCGCCATGTCTTTGTAAGCTCCCTCGTACTTATTCCGAGACTGATGCTCTAAAAGCTGATTAAACTCTTCAAAATGGATTCGTGTGTTTCGTGGTGTTCGATCAAATCGCTTAATGAGCAGGGCTTTTTCAGCAATCCCTTCAACAGAATCAACGTGTAAATCAACAAATTCGTCTTCAGGCAAAAGCTTTTTACAAGCTAACGTTGTAAGATATTCATTCTCAATAATGTCCGGAAGATGGGGAGAGGGGAATTTCCCGATGTACGTGCTGAGCTCTCCTCTATGGGAAGGGCGAAATGTATTGTGTTCCTTAACAAGCGTAAGTTTTGGTTGAATACCGGAAAGAGAAGCCCTTCCCTGCATTACAGCAAAGGTTTTGGGATCATAAGCCTCACGGGACGTCTCTCGCAATTTTAGGGGCTCAGGATCAATAATGGAGACAGCTCCCGCGAGATCCTGCCCAAAAGCGAGTAGAAGCTCAAAACGACTCCAGATTCTTTTTCCAATCAGCCTTGCTTGCGCCTCCTCCAGCCACCCTTCAGAAACCAAATTATCAAAGAAAGGGTGAAGACCGTACTCAGAGATATAGGCTTGAGAACGAAGCGGCATGGAATAAGCAATAGGAGGATGAGAAGAATTCACATAAGATTCATCGTAAGCAAAGACAAAGCGCTCTCCCGGCTCTTGCCGCAAATACCCCGCGAATACGTCCTGATAGTAAACCTTCCCCCACAGTAACTGCGCCATGAAACCTCACATATAGTATGCTTTAATATACTATATGTGAGATTGGAAGGCAATAGTATGGTTTAAACCACC
>Ga0207096_1060_pt1 | contig 19074 bp, 22 predicted proteins | sample Alteio_BWMinHeat_86_FD_153547 | JGI IMG/M metagenome (GOLD analysis project Ga0207096, IMG submission 153547) | Enriched cells from forest soil in Barre Woods Harvard Forest LTER site, Petersham, Massachusetts, United States -... | ecosystem: Environmental > Terrestrial > Soil > Temperate forest >...
AAGATGCTTTGTTTCTCGGACATCAACACTCTGTTAGAATCCGCATCGAGTAGATAGGAATCAGTGTGCAGCCAGCCAGTAGATATATCATCTGATTGTGGACTGGCAGATGGTTCAAAGTTTTGCGAAACAACAAACAATAGATCGCTATGTGGCGCCCAGGCCATTTGGGCGTTCTTTAGTCCATCCAGTAACGTGAGCCGTTGCGAGCCATCGACTTTGATTGCATAAGGTGTATTGTCCTTGAAGCCGTTCCCATAGCCATCGGGTTGTGCGGCCTCCCATGCAAACCATTTGCCAGACGGCGACCAGCCTGGCCCACTAATGTAAGGAAGGCCAATAGGCGCCATCAAGCCAGCGGCGAGAATACGCGTATCAGTACCATCGGCGCGCTCGATGATGAAGGCGTTTACTTCGTCGGAGTAGTAGTAAATATAGGGGGCGTCGGAGGATTGAGCGTGTGTGGGAACAAAGCTGGTAAATGGCAAGAGAGCCAAGCTGAGCATAAGCACCAATTTACGCCGCATATCCGTAAGTCCTTGTTGGCCCTGTTCTGATGCAAATGATTATACGTCCGTGCCCAGATTTGCATCGGACGTGCAAACCGGCCGGCGCACTGACCGGGCTTATGCCGACCATTGTCCCTACAATTGCCTTTACCCCTGCCCCAACACTGCCGCCACTATCGCAGCTTAATGTGCAACTAATCTCGGTATCAACCGTGCCGGGGCAAATTACAACGCGGCTGCGCTTATTCAATGGACAACCTGAAGCGGTGCGGATAACACCGGACACCATCTGGTTGGCACTTGGCTACGCGCCTGATCCGTCTGGCCCGCGTGTTTCGCCTGAAGGCTTGTCGCCGTTTGATCTTCTGCCTGGTCAGGCGGCTGATCTCAGCTTGCGTTGGGCTTGGTCAGGTGAGCCAAATGCAAGTCTAAAAGTAGGCGGTTACCAATATAGCGTCCAGCTCGAACAGAGAAAATCGTAATTTCGACCGTTTGCTAAGCGCCGTAACTGCTTCATTCCCAGTATGAGTGACGCTTTCTGATGCGCGGTTGTTCAGGCAGTGGGTGCCTTTCGACCAAATAATCGATTATTTCGCGTCCAGCCCAACTCCAACCGTCTCGGTTCGCCGACAGCCAGTGACGCGCAAATTCCTCTATATCTGGATGATGACGGGGATAGCCAGCCCGCGATCTGCCGTAATGTGCTTCAATAACCATCCAGAGGGCGCTTGCCTTATCCTCTATGGTCGTGCTTCTCAAAAATAGTTCCCATGCCGTCTGCTTTCTTGTTTCGCGTTCCGCATAGTCCATTCCGTCGAAATCTTTGCGCACCTGCCCGGTTAATTCAAGATAATCAGCCATCTGCACCTCAGAAATGGGCCTTCTGTCGAGCATTATATACCGAACGAACGTTTGTGCGAAACCAATTCGTTTATCCAATCAGTGTCGGTTCAAAACTGAATTCCAAACAACTTAGGAAGAACCTACATGGTATCTCCCATCACTCGCTTCGCTCCAGGTCATGGCCTGCCATAAGTTTATATGCTTCGTCAAGCATTTCAATGGACTTTTGCAGTAAAGTTCCCCGACGGACAATCAGTTCTTTATACTCGGCAGACGAAGCTCTAAAGGAATGCAGGGAACATGCATTCTGTCCACACGTATTCCAATAACCATTCAGAAAGCTAATAAAGCTGAATTTATTAGCGATGTCGAGTATCATGCTACGTCGTCCCACCAATTGTTAACCTTTTTTGGGCGCTCAAGTTAAAACGTCAGCGCTTCGTCCGGCAACCAGCCAAAACACGAAGGCACGAGAATACAAACTCCCAGATCGCGCTGGACGGTTCCGTCTGCGTTGATAACATTCACGGCATACCATGGAGATTGCAGGTAGCCCATGACCAACAACCAATCTTGTTGTGGATGCCAAAGCACTTGCTTCGGCAGAAGACTAGCAGGGTCTACATCGGGCAAGCTAATTTTCAGGGTGGTGATCTGTACGTTTTTTCCCGAATTCATGTCAAGAATGGTAATTCGAGCATTATCTGAGTAGGTTCGGTAGCGTCCATCTGAAGAAAAGGCAAAATAGCTTATTTCGGCATCGATCATGGGAATCAATGTCGAAAGCTGCCGTGTACGTGGCTGATAGCTGTAGACCCAACTATGGATGAGGCCCGATGTAGAATTTTGATCCTGTTGAGTCCAAGCAAAACTAACTTGATCGCCTGACGCGCTCCATCGCAATAGAGGTTCGTAATTGGTACTACCATTTGGTGGCAAACCTGCGATCTTTTCAAGAGAAAACGGCACTGCTGTGACCAAATTCAACTGGAGGTCTTGCGTTAAGAACAGGGCAAAATTGCCATTACGACTCCAAGTTGATGATGTATACAACCGAATATCATCCCATGGATATAACCAGTTGACATTGTCCGAGAGCTTAAGTAGACGATGTTCAGGTAACGATAATAGCCATAATGCAACGCGATCTGACGAATCGAGGCAAGAGTTTTCCGTGTAAATCAAGGCATATTCACCGTTGGGACTCCAATCGACACTAAGGATCGTGACTGACGGAGCAGGCAATTGTTCCGTCGAACCGTCGATGAAATTTTCTGTGTAGAGCGTTTTACCGTCACTGCTCAAATAAGCGGCAGTATCCTTGCCTGACCAAAAAACGCCATGTGCTCCAAAACAAGTATGGTCGGCTCGATAAAGGCGTGTAGCAATTGGGATGCCGGAAGGAGCAAACAATTCCATTATGTATTGTCCATCAATGGGAAGTTCATAATAAAATGCCGCATAGCGCCCGTTTGGTGTCCATACCATAAAACTACCGTTGACGTCGCCCACAACTGGCAGTCTTATTGGAAGAACAACTTTGACACTTTCAGGGTTAAAGATGTCGTACTCTACTGAGTCGTATTCCAAGTTGCTATACTCGTTGAAAATATCTTTCTTGATCAGCAACAAATCTCCGCTTGGAGACCACGCCATCGACTCAATGCCACCCGAAAGGTCAACTAAGTGTTTACCATCCCGGCTTACAATCCCACCAATCACCTCTGGACCAATCGCCATGCCACCGTTGCTAATAAGCGTCCAGGCAAACCATCTGCCCGACGGAGACCAGCCGGGGCCAGTAATACTGTATCCGTCTGGTAGCACAAATGGAGCCAGCACGCGACTGTCGCTGCCGTCGGCGCGTTCTACGATGAAAGCCGAGCGCGACTGCGAATAATAGTACAGATACGGCGCGCGCGACTGTGCTTTCGTCGCGCGGAATCCGCCGAATAATGTCGTAACCAACACAAGTCCTGAAATGAGAAGCCGAATACGATACACCATCTGTTTGCTCATTTCGAATGGAAACGATTATACATGGTCCAGGCTGTCCGATTGGGGGTGCAAGCCAAGCGGCGCTAAAACACCGGCTTTCCCCGCGCCAACAAATCATGCACCGACCACAAATCGATGTCCCACGATTGGCTGGCGGTCAACCACCTATCATCCGGCATAAAGCCTTGGATTTACTGGAGAAAGACTGTCCTTGGTTTTATATTCAACTGACAAATCATGCAGTCCGCACACATCGAAAACCGACACTGATTTGCTTATAATACTCATCGTAGGGGACCGCTACCGATCTGACAAAAGTGCTGAGGTTGCGAGGGTCAGACGTATCCCATGAACTACCTCTAATTATCACCCTTGTATAGTTCACGTTTGGCCTTTCACGACCATCATTGGTTGCAGGATATGGGTAGTTGTAATAGGGGATACCGGCACTTTTGGGGTTAGTTGGATCATCTTCTTCATAGATCGTGCTTGTCCACTGGAAAACATTGCCACTCATGTCCAGCGCCCCCACCCAGGAGGCTCCATCCGGTTTGCTGCCGACTGGAGCAGATTTGCCACCTGAATTTCCGTCGTAGACAGCTTTTGAGGGATCAAACGTGTTGCCCCATGGGTAGGCGGGTACGTTCGGCCCCCGCGCCGCATATTCCCATTCTGGCTCAGTTGGCAATCGCGCTCCGCGCCACCGACAGTACGCATAGGCTTCATACCACATCTCCCCCACCCGCGGCTGCTGCGGATCGGTAAATCCGTCGTAATTGTGCGGACGGTCCACGCTTATCGAGTGAAGCCAAGACCAGCCAGTATCGCTCCACCATGTGCCTTGCTGTTCATAACCACCTGCATCGATGAATTTCTGATAAGCCACGTTGGTCACATCTGTTTTGTCGATCCAGTAGCCTTCAGAGAAACACATTTTGAATGGTGTCCCCCCGAAAAAGGGATCACTGTGAGAACCGCCACTACCCATCAGGAAACAACCTGAGGGAACGTATACCATGGGAGTTCCTGTCGAATCGGAAATTGAAATTCCCAGTGATGGCGTAGTGTCCGGAGATAAGGTAGGGACAATGGTTGGTGTGGGTATCAGCGTTTTGTTGATATTACGGGTCGCTTGCCACGCTCCTAGAATGGCGACCACGATTATCAACAATAATGACCCACCCACCAGCACAACCTTTTGGGTTGACCAACGTTTAACCATAATCGCCAATGCTCTTGACTTGCGTGTATTGGTTTTTCTGGGATTGCGGGATATTGATTATATGTCGTTGCCAAGACTTGCATCGGACTTGCAAGCCGGGCGGAGCCAAAACGGCGGCTTTTCTACGCTAACATTCTTTCCAACGCCGCAGGTCAATCTTCTACAGGCGTCTTTTCACCAAGTGCTTGCGCTACCGAGACGACGGCATTCACCTTTTCTCGGGTTATTTGCCACAGAGAGAGCTTTTGAAGGTTTAGGGCCCGCTCAAGATTGTCAGTCTTCCGAGAATTTTTGTGCATTTGCGCTCACGGCTGCCAAGAAGGGCTGTAATTTCTGCTGCTTTCATCGGTTAAAGGTCTCAAATTAGACCCATCAGCATTTAGTGTATATATTCTAGCGGGGCTCGACGTCAATGTAGTCGCATAATCGTTGCTTGAGGTGAATGCCAGCCGTGTTCCATCCGGTGACCAAACTGCACCATAATTCGCAGGCACGCTTGCTGGCCCTGGATAGTTCCCGACAATAGTATTATCGGTTAATTCTCGCACTGTCTTTGTCGCAACCTCTAATACAAACACATCATATCCATCCTCATGTGACGCAGAAAAAGAAAGATATCGTCCGTCGAATGACCAGTGTGGGATCGCTGCGCCAGTGAAGTTGGGCAAGCAATATCGCGTTTCAGTTCCAACATCTATGACGCATAGATGCGCTCGGTCACTTGAAATAAACGCGATAGAGTGTCCGTCAGGCGACCACTCGAAAGGTGCATGTAACGCAACGTTAGCAACCACGGTGCGTGCTGGCGAGCCATCAAGACCTATCAGCATAATCTCTGAACTAATCTTCCCTTCGCTGAGAAACGCAAGGCTGTCGCTAAGCGACGACCAAGCCGGACGAGACTGATCTTTTGGATCAGGCGAATTATAGGGTTCTAGCTCAGTTAACCGATGCTGATTGGAGCCGTCGCTATTCATGATGTGGATTTTAAAGGCGCTATCTTGATCCGAGACAAAAGCAATATATTTGCCGTCTGGCGACAAGACAGGGTCCGCAGGAATAGTCGTTTGAGCTGTGACAATAACGCGTGCATTAGAACCGTCAGGGCTGACAATGTGGACCTCGGTAAGTCCTTGAGAAACTCCGTAAGTCAAGTCAAAGAGAATTAGCTTGCCATCTACCGACCATTGTGGTGGTCCAACGAAGGTGGACGGCGCATTCTTTTGTAGAGGATGTTGGTCTGTACCATCGCTATTCATGATATAGACTGTTGGGATACCATCACGCTCTGATACAAATGCAATTTTGGGGTTTGTTTGATCGGGCAGGGTCGCTGCCTGCGTAACTTGGCGTAGAGAAACAGAGGTAGTAGCGGAGGTAGTTCCGTGAACTGCCAACATCACCAAAAAAGGAAGGCATATGCAGAACAAACTCAGCCTGCGATTTATCATCGATTGCCGCCTATTCTGACAAGGCGTCAACGCCGAATATAAGCCTGTCTACTGCGATCGGTACAATTAGCCCGTTGATGTTCACCGAACAGACCCTCCAAAGTCTTCCCTAATAGTCTAGCGCTCATAGTGTGCCTAGGCACGGCGAACTATTGAGTTCCTCCAAGATATTACGCAGTAGCTTCAGACCCTGGTTGTAGCTTCACAATTTTGTTCAGCGATTATTGAAAATTGCCCGCTTGCGGATCTCAAAATTAAGCGGGATCAAGATCCACTCTCCGCTATCCTGAACCGTGTCAGGACAGGCAGCGTTTCGTGGCATACGGTTTCACCCTCAATTGAATTTGGCGCCGTTTATGCCATTCCTGTCCTGCTCCTGACAAAACCTTCGTTTCAAGCAGGAGAACGTAGCTTGTCGTTGAAAGATGCGATAGTACAGTTGTTTACGGACGCCAAAACCATCGCGCAGCTCATCGCACCGATTGCCGCCGTTCTCGGCTTCCTCGGCCTGGGACTGATGTACATGGGGTCGAGCTGGCCTTTAATCGGCGATTGGAAACGCGACAATCCCAAAGCTGCCAACCAGGTCGTGATGGGCCTGCTGTTCGTCATCGCGGCCAGCAGCATCACCACCATCATTTCGTTTGCCTGAAAAGCGCTCACCAATCAGCTTGTTTTGTGGGGAAGCGCAGCCTGCGCTTCCGCTAGTTTCGGAGTCTCTATGGCCGCTGAGTTCAAATCGCATGTGCTGTCCAGAGATGAAAAGGGCCTCATGGGCATTCCCTTCAAGCGCTTGCTCCTGTCAGGCGTCGGCGGCGGTCTGGTCTACACGCTTGCTAAAGTTGTCGCCGCGGACTGGTCAATTCCACTGGCGATAGCCGCCGGGATCGCCTGCATCTTTTTGACTGCTCCGCAAGGAGGCATTCCACGCTGGCAGCGGCTTCAGTACGGGATGCGTGGCAGCTTGATGCTTCTGGCAGCTCGCAGCCCCGACAGTGCCTCAGGGAGTATCGCGCGAATGCTGGAACTCCCTGCTGAACTGGTCGTGCTGGATGGCGGTGCGATCTTCGCCCCAGCGATCATCACGACCGAAGCCAATCTGACCGAATGGGTGACCTTCGCCCAGGCGGAGGAGTCAGATCGGAATGATGGGCTGGTCTTTGTCGATACCCCATTGGAGGTGAAGTGATGCCGCGTGATGCCCAGGCCAAAGACGCGCCTCCCCGTACCTTCCTCATCGAGCCATTCGACATCATGCTGCACGCTACAGAGACCGGTGTGCAAGCCCTGCAAACGCGCTTTGGGAACTGGCTGCGGACACTGACGGGGCCGGCCCGGTTCGTCTGCTGGCAAATACCCACGACCCTGGACGACAAAATCGCTGCTGTGAGCCAAACCGCGCGAGATACCGACAATCCGCAGAGGGCTAGATTGCTCATGGAATATCGCCGCCACTACGAACTACTGCAAAACGCGGCGGAATATCAACGCGCCCTGTGCGGCATAGCGTTGTGGAGTAATGAGAACCCGCGTGCGCTGGCCGCTGGGATGGGATCGGCTTTCGATACCCCTGTAACGGAAGCGGCCTGGCCTGGGCTGTTCGAGGGCCGCTACGAACTCCGCGACGCTCCGTTCTGGCATCTCGCGCCGGTGGGTCGTCCCGGTGGCCGGTCGGTGTGGGCGATCCTGACCAGTTACGAGTTCATGCCCTCGGTCTGGAATTTCTTCCGTCCGCTCGCCTCGCTGCTGCGGCTGAACTTCCCACTGGCGCTGGCGGTGGACATTCCACGCACCTATGACCGCAACGAGGGCATCGACGCGGTCGAGAGCATCATTGCCGCTTATCAGGTGCATCTTGCCACGATCCGGGGTGAAGACAGCCGCTCGGTGACGCGTGTAGCCGACTGCCGGCGCGCCTTGCAGGAAATGAACCAGGGTGATGCCCTGCACCTGGCGCAAATCACGATCGCCGTCGCCGCGCCTGACCTCGAAACCCTCAAACAGCGCGTTCACGCCGTTATCAACGAAACGCGGGCATGGTTCCTGCTCCGTCAGGAGGTCGGCGAATTGTTGGCCCGCTCGGTCGGCTTCTTTGCAGCCAAGCGTACCAAGGAGATCAACATCCCGCAGACGACGTGGCCGGTGACATCGCGCGAACTGGCGCTGATGCTGGCGCCGCTCGGCTACCGCAAACTATCCACGACTGACGGCATTTTGCGCGGTGAGGCGGTTGGCGCAGCCTATCCGATGTTCCACGACTCGTGGAAGGACAAACGCGCCACCCACGAAATCTGGGTGGGCGTCAGCGGCTTCGGGAAAACGTACCTCTGCAACTGCTACCTGTCCCGCGAATACGCCGAAAACGGTATCCCGTTCGACTTGCTGGAACCGATGGGACATGGCCGGCATATCGCCCGCGCTTTCGGACTGCCCTGGCATGTCCTGAACGCCAAGAATACAACGCTTAACCCACTCGACCCGATGTTTGGCACATTAATCGACCAGAAAAGTCATTCGATCCGCATCATTGAGACGGTATTAGGGCGACCGCTGTCGGGTGGGCAGCGCCAGAACATCGAGCGCGGGCTGCTCGGCGAAGCCTTGGACATCTTGTATCGCGGCTTTCCCGATCTGAACCGGGTCACGCCCGATCTCGCGCCCACCTGCGATACCGCCTGCGATGTCCTATCGGGCCTGGGCGACAAAGACCACATCAAGATGACGGCCCGTGACCTGGCCGACGAGATCGCTGGGCTGTGCTGTGGCAGTGGGCCATGGGCGAGCTTCCTCAACGGGCAGACCAACGTTGACCTGGCACGCGGTGGGCGCCGGTGGATTGAGCCGCGTGTCTTTTCTTTCCACGAAATGTCGGAAGACCCGATCATGCTGGCGATTGCCTACACCCAGGTGCTTTCGGCTATTCGTCGCGACAGTCTGCTCGATGAACAGCCGCGCATCATTGCCGTGGACGAGGTGTACCGCCTGATGCGCCACCCCGCGCTGCTGGATTTTCTCATCGAAGCGGCCAAGACTTTCCGTACCCGTAGAAAAAAGCTGGTCGCGATCGATCAGCAAATGTCAGTCTTTCTGGAAGGCAAAGCCCGAATGGTGTTCGAGAACAGCCCGATCCGGGTGATCTTCAACCAGCGGCAGGGCATGAACGTGTTCCAGGAAGATGCCGCCTTTCAGCACCTCAATCAGCAGCACCGGGACATCATCGCCGCGCTGCCCCGCTTCCATTACGTGCTCGACATCCAGGACGAGGGGCTTTGGTATCTGTACAACCGCAGCAGCGAGTCAGAGATGGAACGCTTCCGCACGACATAAAGTTTCAGGAGGACGACCGTGAGTGAGTTTCATTCATCGTACGACAATGAAGGTACGTACCAACACGTCGAAGATGAGGCTGTTCGTGCCGAATTCAACGCTATCTTCCACGCCGAAGAGGAAGCACAGCAGGAAGAGTTGAGTGAACGCGACGAACTAGCGCAGTACAACTTCGCGGTCTGGGTCGAGGCGTTTGAACAATCACTTGACCATGACATGCTGGAAGTGCCCAGCCGCTATGCCTTGTACGCTGAGAAAACCTGGGCCGAAAAGGATGGAGATCACGGCACGTTCCGCGAAGCCATCAGTTCGGTGAAATTGGCTGAAGTTCCTTTTGCTGAACAGGACAGCCTTCAACAAACGGCTCTGGAGCTGCAGCGCCTTGTAGACAGCGGCGATCTGGCGTTTGCCATGCAGCGCGCAGAAAAACTGGCTGCGTCCAACGGGTTTCTCGATCCCCAGCGCAGCGATCCACGCCTGTTTACCGCAGGCCCGGCCGATGACTTTGCCACCTTGCGTGAGATGGAACTCGACGAGGCACGCGAAGCCTTTGAGCAGTTTGAGGCGGGTCTTGCAGAAGCCGCGTCCGGAGAGGCAATTCCGTACACACCAATCCCGAACGACCTGGAGGAAATGAGCAGCGCACTTGGCGACATCGAAACAGAGCTGGAATTCCCGGTTTCGCCAGATGACAGGCCAGGCCTCGAACTGTAAATCGGAGATCCACCGATGGAGGAGCCATGCCTAAACCAGTCAGCAGCAGCCCCTTTCAAGCAATGGAGGAGGAAGCCTATCACGCTTTTCGAGAGTGGCCCATTCTGCTGGTCATGCGCCAGAAAGAATTGGAAATGCACCTTGCCACCGTCGCATCGACACCTGCGCCGTCAGATGAGGCAGATGCTGCGGCAGTTGACAAACAACCTGCAAAGCAAATGGAGCTGATACCCCGTGAGTGACATCACCTTTGAATCGGTAGAGACGACGTTGGACGATCTGATGGCGGGTCTGCCTGACGTGCCAGCCATGGATATGGGCGTGGATCAGGCGGAATTCGACGCCTTGATCGCAGAATTGGCGCAGGATTACCCGGTCGCTTCCGGCATGGACACGAGTGAACCAGAGATCGATCCGCAAGAACTTGAGAACTGGCTTGACAGCCTGGAACCCGCGTCGTTCGACATGGATTTGTGAGGTACCGATGGCCGCAGAACAACGTTCGCCGGGCTCACGCGTGCGCCCGTTGCCAAAGCCAACCGGCCAAATCTGCCCCAAATGTGGCGGGCTGCTGTTGGAACACTTCGGGTTGCTTGGCCAATACGTCGGCTGCGCGAACTATCCGAAATGCGGGTATACGCTGAGCGGAACTTTCCGCCCGGTCAGGTTGACCAGAAAGGGGTGAGGCCATGACCGACAGCCCATCGCCCGATAATTTCAGCGTTTCGGAAGACCAGATGGGGTTCTGGGATGCGTTACCGCCAGAACCGCCCGATTGGGGGCCGCCGGATATGAGCGATAACTCCCTCACCGAAGAATCCTTCGTGCGGCCAGACGCGCGGCCGGATGAACGGGAGTACAACCCGTCGAATACCTGGGAACACTATCTGGCATCATTTGACCCCAGTACGAGTCCTGACGTCCTGGATGCTGAGCAGCGCAGCCGGGCGCAGCAGCTCAACCTGGTGGATGCCCGGTTCGTGGGAGTGGAATACCAAAGCAAAGTCGGGGAGCCGACGGGCTACGGCGTCGGCTGTATCGAAGTGTACGCCGATCCGACAAAAGCCAATGGTACGTCTGCCAGCTATCTCGAGATCGCGGCCTTCGATGCGCCACTGGATGCAATGGCGCTCTATGACACGCTCCAGACGCCGGTTGAGAAAGGCTGGATTGCCAATTACTCGGTGTACGAACTCGCCGACTTCGCGGCCGGCGAACACGACATGCCGGACGACTGGCGGCAAGCTACGCGCGATGATATGGCGATTTACCAGTGGTATGCGGGGCATGATCTGGCCTTTGAACCGCCGTTGGAAACCGATTTATCGCATAGCCAGGAAACTGCTCCTCGATCTGACCAATCCGCCCCAGCATTCAACGCCCTGAGCGCGATTGGCATCCAGGCAGCCGACTTCGATCCTTCCCAGGACCCGCCACCATACTATGACACTTCGACAGGGACCGCTTACTGGATTGGCATTTTCCAGCCCGATTTGCAAGACCCGGAAACCTGTGTCGCCAGTGTCCTGTCGTTGGGCCGCAATCCTGAAACCGGTGAACTGGAAGCGCAACTTGCACCGTGTGTGCTGGGCAATTGGGACAAAGCCTACGACAGCAGCCAACACCTGCTCAACGTCATCGAACACAACGGGATTGACGCCTGTTTCCTGGCGGCAGAGTCTATGGCGGTCGCGACCGAGCAGCGCGATTTGTGGGAAACGGAGCGTGGAATGAGCCTGGAAGCGGATTACGCGGAGCAGGCCGCGGAATACACGCGCGAAACGTGGGAACTTGACCTGTGAGGGACTAAATGGACGAGACTGTAATGCGGGCGGATCTTAGACGCAGGTGAGAGAAGGGATATTAAAGAAAACCTACGCAGGAGGTTAGAATGTTTCAGATTCGGGTAGCCACCCGAAACAAGATTGTGCAAAAATATAACATTCCCCGATTTCTCTCTGTACACTAACGTCCGCGTTGACAACATTAATCCAGTAAAAGGGTGAAATTGTGATGCCCATAGCCAGTACCCAATCTTGTCCGGGATGCCAAATAAATTCCATCGCAGAAGTTGGTGGTATTCGGTCGGGAAACTTGAGTTCGAGCTTATAACTTTTTCCGAAAGTCAAATCGACAATACACGCGCCACCACAAACGCCTTCCAGTACGACGTACCGTTCACTCGATGAAAAGGAGAAAATTCCAGCATCAGTTTGGGGTAAAACCGCTGCTCCAGTCATGGACTTTGGATTGAAGGCGTATATTTGGGATTTGTAAGTTTCTGACGCCAAATTCCACAAGAATGTCAACTTGTCACCATTTGGATCCCATCGAATAGGACTGTCCAGAGGTAGCGTGCCCAATTGCGGCATATTGAGCTTATCCATAACAAATGGTGCGGGAGTCACCAGATATAGTTGTCCATCAGCGGATACAAAAAAAGCCTTATTGCCCGCGGGCGACCAACGGTTACCTAATTCGGAGGGAAGCAGATCGTCGCCACAGCAGGGGAAACGTGGCCGCACGTCCTGGGAAACTCGCATTATTGTCCGAGCGGTCAACGACAACAACCATAATTGGGCTGTTTCAGCGTAGCAGGACGATTGCATATAAATCAAGGCATAGTTCCCGTTCGGACTCCAATCGATGGCAGCAATTACCCCTGATGGAGCGGGCAATTGTTGCATCGTTCTATTAGCCAAGTTTTCAGCATTGACGGTTTTTCCGTCACTGCTCAAGTAAACAGCAGTGTCGTTTGACCAAAATACACCATGGCCCGGCCGAGAGACAAAACACGTAGAATTGGAATAGTAAAGCCGCTCAATAATTGGGGTCCCGTCCGGTGCGAACAATTCCATCATGTAGTGTCCATCAGCGGGAAGTTGATAATAAATTGCCACATAGCGGCCGCTTGGCGTCCATTCCATGAAACTGCTATATAAATCACCGGCAATGGGCACTGTCGTCGGAAGGATAATCATTCCACCTTCAGGATTATAAATTTCGTACTCCATCTTAATGTACTGTGCCATGTCTTGTACTAACAAAATATATTTCTTGATCAGTAATAAGTCCCCACTTGGCGACCACGACATCGAAGCAATACTACCTGATCCAGCTGACAGGGCAACTTGGTATTTACCATCTCGGCTTACTATCCACGCACGTGCCTCCGGATAACCTGCGCCGCCAACAATATCAAAAAGCGTCCATGCAAACCATCTGCCCGATGGCGACCAGCCAGGTCCGATAATGGTGTATCCATCTGGCAATGCAAACGGAGCCAACACGCGGCTGTCGCTGCCGTCGGCACGTTCCACAATGAATGCCGAGCGCGACTGCGAATAGTAATACAGAAAGGGCACGTCTGATTGAGCTTTAGCAACAGGCTTCCCCATAAGCAAATCGGTAATTAGCAGAAGGCTGATCACACAGACTTTCTGATATTTGATAGGACGTGTTGACATTTCATGGTAACCAGGTGAGAATAATGCCAAACACAGAAGTTCACTTTTTCTTATTGGTAGTAATCAACCCGTTGGCGAGCATTAGGGCCGATATAGGCCGGCTCGACGAATGGCAGATTCTGTTGATAAAGTTGTGCCATAGCAGGTAGAAAAATCTGATCAAGATATGTGTTGGGTTTAAGGCGGCCTGTTTTTGAAGCCTCGGCCGCCAAACCTTGCACAAGCTTATAGCCAGCGTCTCGTTCTCCTAACTCGTCGTAGACCAACAACATATCCATCAATCTTGCCGCATACCATTCCGCGTTGGCATCATCGCCGATTTGAGAGATCGACTTCCAAGTTGTTGTTATGTAAATATCTTCTCCTAACTGACCCATATAAGCTTCTTGATGTTGTGTTGAAACATCCGTTAGCTTTGTCCCTTTAAGTTCAAAATACCGAATCATGTGGGGTATGACACATTGGTACATGCTCTTACCACGTTCATCTAAGGTCGTAAGTAGGAGTGAACCATTTGCTTGTATTTCAATCGAAGTTACGATGTGATCGAGCGGAATAAGATTTTTGAACCGAGAAGTCACAGTACCGTCTGAACTCAGTACGTACATATTTAGCGGGTCAATTGGACATGTGCTATCATGAACGTTGAAAACACCGAAATCAATTTGACCATTTTTCTCCCAGTCGCCCGGCGCAGGCCAAGAGACTGTTTCCGCGTGTTCTGCTCCTAAGATAGCCCATTCCCCGCCGACATCATTTCGCCACAATAAGTTTCCTACAGTCTTGTCGAGCTGAAATAACATGACCGCTCCTAAATCAAGCCTATTCCCATCGCCAGCAGGCACCCCAATTGGCGCGAAGCTGAGCAACCGATAGTCATGTCCATAAGCAGCAAAAGCAAGGCTCTCGTTAACCAAACGGATTCCTTTCTGTTGTAGGTCCGCCAACACCGGCGACGAAAACCCGGCTTGTTCCTGTAATGATTGGGTAGGTGTCGGTGGCGGTGTCGCCTCTCCCTGTCCAACAGCAGACCGGTTGTACAGGATGTTAAGTTGGAGAAAGGTTATGATGGTTATCAGACCAAACAAAAATCGACGGTTCAACGCTCTGACCATAACAAATGCTCAACTTCTTAAGCTGCGCTTGGTTGCGTCGGTATTTTAACGAAGCCAGATCAACGTGGCAACGAAACACAGAAAGCCCAGGTAGCGCGTGTCGAGCTTATCAAAACGCGAGAAAATGCGGCGATACTGCTTGATCTTGTTGATGAAACACTCGATCACTTGCCGTTCGCGAAATAAGACCCGATCATAATCACCGAGTACCCGGCGGATTAGCCCGTGGGGGGATAACCGGGACCGCGTGCTGAGCGTTAATACGGTCAAGAAAGTCGTCGGCGTCGTAGGACCGGTCAGCAATAAGATGTTCATAGTCGAAACCGTCGGTCAAGTCTGGGGCTTGCGTAATGTCATGCCGCTGGCCTGCGGTGAGTCGTATCCGGAGCGGGTTTCCTTGGGCATCGACACTGAGATTGATTTTTGTCGTGAAGCCACCGCGGCTCCGTCCGAGCGCTTGGTTGGCTTGCCCACCGCGAGCGGCAGGTGCGCCAGCCGCACACGGATGCGCCCGGACAATTGTGCTATCGATAACCAAATTCTCCATGTCCGGGTCATCCGCAAAATGCTCCAGCATCTCCGTCCACACGCCTTTGTCGCACCAGCGCGCAAAGCGTTTATAGATGCAGTTCCATTTTCCATATTTCGTGGGTACCAAGCGCCATTGCGATCCACTCCGCATGGCCCAGACCACCCCATCCAGGAACCGTCGACAGACAGCCTCGTTCCCAACATAAATATCCTGTCGGGTGCGCAAGAACGCCAGGATTTTTAACCATTCATTATTTTGTAAATGTACTCCTAGCTACCCGACAGTCGAGGAGAAAGGGCTTGCGGGGCTGGGAAAGGCCGGATAAGGTTGAGTTGACAAGACAAAACCAAACCGGAGACCTCCATGTACGCGAAGCCCTCTCAGCGACTGTATAATAGTGTCTACTTGGCGCTGGTGCAAATGCTGCCGAAAGAAGTCGATAGTCGCCTGACCAATATGGGATTCCTCATGGTGGGAATATTCGGTGCGCATAGTGTACAAACTGGAAAGCTGGCTGCGTATATCCCATTGCACATCAAAAAGCCGAGTATCGTGAGGCGAATGGAACGCTTTTTAGATAACGGGGCCGTGCGGGTGCGGAGTTGGTATGAACCCATCGCCCGCTGGTTGGTGCAAGCGGCAAGCGTGAGCGGCGAGATTGCGCTGATTTGGGATAGCACCAAGGTGAGCGCGCATCATCGCCTGGTCTTGGTAGGGATTGCCTATCGACAGCGGGTCATCCCGCTGACCTGGACCTGGGTGCGAAGCAGTCGTGGTCATTGCAGTACGAACCTGCAACTTGCGTTGTTGAGCTACGTGCGCAGTTTGCCGCCCGCAGAGGCGCAGGTGAGTTTGGTGGAGGATTGTGAATTCGGGCATATGCCCCTGGTGTTGACCTTGCAGGATTGGCATTGGGATTACGTTTTGCGGGAAAGCGGTCATCAGTTAGTCGATGTGGCAAGCGAACCAGATTGGCAACGTCTCGATGCACTAATTCAGCGGGGCGAATGGCATTTCCTCAACGATGTTCACTTGACCCTGACCCATCAAGTGCCGACCCATTTGCTACTGGCCTGGGAGCGACGTTATCCAACGCCGTGGCTGCTGGCAACCAATTTGACCAACCCGTGAGTTATCCTGAGGCTGTACCATCGGAGGATGTGGATAGAAGAAACCTACGGGGACCTTAAAGATAATGGCTTTGACCTGGAACGCTCGGCCTTGTGCCATTTCCTGCGCCTATCACGCTTGACCTTAGCCGTTGCGCTCTTATATGTCTGGTTTCTGGCGTTTGGTGCCGATTTGGTGCAGCAAGGTTTGCGGTCTGAGGTTGACCGCACGGACCGACGCGATCTGAGCCTATTTCGAATCGCTTGGGATTGGTTGCAGCGGGCACTTTTATTCGACTTACCCTTTTCGATTTCATTCGTGCCGTTTTTCGGCTCGTTGCCTGACTTTCATCCCTGTGGTTGGTAGGTCTCATTGACGAGCTTGTGATTAATGGTCAATCCCTCAGCCTTCTTCGATTCACTTGCCGCTATTATCGGCGACCCAATGTATATTGGACGCTCTAGCGCTGACTTGGACCAAGAACTGCGTACTAACACCTGGTCTATCTCATGCAGTCTAGAGCAGGCCCAGCAGCTTACCCTCAACGACTTTTTACAGTTCTTCGAGCAAGTCATTGAAAATCGCCGACAACAGCTACAAGCTGCCCAGAGCGTTTACGGCATGTTGTTTTATCTTTGGTACGATGAACAAGCCATTCAGCTACGCTTTGGTCTCATCTCTGACTTTGATGGGTACTTACCCTTTAGTGCTTCGGTGAATAGGGTCCCCTCTATGGTCTCGATCATTGAGGAGTTCCTCTTATCTCATCACCATGATGGTATTCCATGGCAAGAACTTGAGATCGACGATTTTGATGCAACCGCACCAATCCTACATCCTGATGATGACCTGAAACCCATTCTTGATGTCTTTGTGCTGAACCTGTAAATCCTCTCTAGACGCGCGGCCCGACAACCCGTTACGATGAACCTTTTCTACTGTCGGGTGATTAGAATGTACTCTCCCCATGACACTTTGACGCAGCGCCATGTCCCATTCTTCCAAATGTCAACACGCCCTAGATACTTGGCGAACTGCAGGAAGTGACCATTTAGCTGAAAGCCCATAAACGCCATGTTCATCGCTCTAACCTTATTTCCGTCCCTTGAAAAACTCACCAGACAGCCTTTGGACATCATCGTGGTGATACGATTTTGCGAGCCTGCCGATTGTCGCTTGAAACTGATTACGGCTTCAGCGGAGATTTATACAATATGCCATAGGCCACCAGCCATAATTGTTGTTTCGAGTCCTCAATTATATTTGCTGCAAATTGGTTCGTGAACAAACAGCCGTCCCGTATCTTTGGATCGTACCAGGCCATTCCATCGGCCGCTCCGCCACTGTCCTCAAACTTATAATACCAGAGTCTCCCATCCGAACTTTCGAACATAATGGTCGGAGGTAACCACCATTCGAACAACGCCCCTGAATCGACAACGTCGAAAAACTCCTTCGGGTGGGGATTGATTAAATGCCACGTGCCGTCTACGTCTCTATATCCACTGGCTCCGAGCCACAGCCGCCCCGCATGATCTACCAGCAATCCCGAAGGAATAGGCCACGGTTCGTGAGGTGTTTCCACGGATGCAATTTTCCCGGTCGCAGGGGAAAATTGAAAGAGTGTGTTGTTTGGCAGACGAAAGTTCGTTTCTCCTGCGTCTCGGTACTTCTCGAAATAGATGCTTCCATCAGGCGCTAAAGCGGCCCCCGTTATCTGGAATCCTGGCAGGTCTAACTGTTTGTAAGTCGTCTGGCTTGCCGGATCGTAGCGATAGAGGCCATCATTTTCTGCGAAAATCCAGAAAATGTCGTGCTGATCCAGTACAATTTTCGTCCAATTGAAAAAGTTTGGTTCTACTTCTACGACCAAGGGAATTTCTAACACGCCCTTGGCGAGTTCAAAGCGACGTGTGCTTTCATTGAACCTGCTCAGAACAGGCACTTTTTCTGGGTTAGGATTCTTCTGATTCGGATTCCAATTAACAATCAGGCCCCACACAGTTCCGTCTCGGCTTACAAAGAGAGGGTTTCCGACAAACAGATTCGTACCTTCAATATGAGGCGATATAAATTCCCAGTTTGCCGCAGCAGGACGGTAGATCGCCAGCACAGGTTCAGTGCCAGAATAAAAATACCGGTCAATCCAGATTTCCTGCTGACCAGCAATGGTGCGAGCCAGTGCCGCATAAGCATAGTAGGGATAGTCAGAATAGCTGTTCGCTGGTTTCGGAACTTGTTGGATGGGCAGAGTCGATTCGATTTGCCATGGGGGAAGTGGAGGATGCTGGTCAAAAATACGATATGGTATCCCATAGGCAAAATTTGTAAACGACTTGACGCATTCTCCTTTGGCTATTGCAGTTGCTATCACTGGTATATCGGTAGCGGTAGAAGTCGGCGTTGGTGATTGACCAATCGTCGGGATCAGTGTCGCCGTTGCCGATGGGAGAAATGTCAGTGCTGGTGTGGGTGTCGATGACGGGGTTAGAGTCGGGGCTCGCGTCGAGGTCGCGAAGGGCTGAGGCGTAGAAGTCAACGCTTGAGTACGGAGATAATCCAATATGGCAGAAGCCCCCTGCGCAAGCACCTCCTTAGGAGGAAATACAAGTGGATTGTTATCGAGTCTCAGTCGGTCAGTGCCAGCACCATAAATTCCGCAATCCGTAGATAACTCAAGGTGCGACAGCTGTCCCAGTTCATTGGGAAGGCGCTCGAGTTGGTTGTATTCGAGGCCGAGGTAGCATAGTTTGCTGAGTTCGCCGATTTCCGGTGGCAGACTGATC
>Ga0207096_1062_pt1 | contig 18969 bp, 18 predicted proteins | sample Alteio_BWMinHeat_86_FD_153547 | JGI IMG/M metagenome (GOLD analysis project Ga0207096, IMG submission 153547) | Enriched cells from forest soil in Barre Woods Harvard Forest LTER site, Petersham, Massachusetts, United States -... | ecosystem: Environmental > Terrestrial > Soil > Temperate forest >...
CCCTTTACATGGATTCCAGGGATTGTGTGGTTTGCCTTAAAAATTTCTTTTATTCTTTTTATTTTTCTTTGGGTTCGAGCGACGTTCCCTCGGTATCGTTATGATCAGCTCATGCGTTTAGGGTGGAAAGTATTTCTACCTTTTTCTCTATTATGGGTTGTGATAACGGCAAGTGTTTTAGTGACCTTTCACCATTTACATGGGTAATAAAGCTATGGCCTATTCACGCTCTTCAAAATACTTCCACCGTCTGTTTCAAGCCTTCTTTCTAACAGAGTTATGCTCAGGCATGTGGCTCACATTTAAGTATATATTTACGAAAAAGAAAGTGACACTTGCATACCCCTATGAAAAAGGATCCTTATCCCCTCGATTTCGAGGAGAACATGCTCTTAGACGCTATCCAAATGGGGAAGAGAGGTGCATTGCTTGCAAGCTGTGTGAAGCCATTTGTCCGGCTCAAGCCATCACTATTGAAGCCGAAGAGCGAGAAGACGGAAGCCGCAGAACCACCCGTTACGACATTGATATGACAAAATGCATTTATTGTGGTTTATGTGAAGAGTCCTGTCCCGTGGATGCTATTGTGGAAGGACCCAATTTTGAATTTTCAACAGAAACGCGGGAAGAACTTTATTATAATAAAGATAAGCTCCTCGCAAATGGTGATCGGTGGGAAGTCGCCATTGCAGAGCGTCTTGAACAAGATGCACCTTATAGATAGGAGAAAACAGTGATCAACATTGCATCCATTTTATTTTATATTTTCTCAGGCATTCTTCTAAGTGCAGCAATTCTGGTAGTCACATCCCGTAATACAGTCCACGGAGTTTTATTTCTTATTCTGGCTTTTTTTAATGCAGCAGGACTTTTTATCCTAGCACATGCTGAGTTTCTAGCCATGATGTTGATCATTGTTTATGTAGGGGCAGTTGCTGTACTTTTTCTTTTCGTTGTAATGATGCTTAATCTAGAATTACAATCTGTACAAAAAATTGCAAAACGCTATTCCCTCATGGGAAGCCTTATAGGCGGGGTATTAGCCGCTGAACTTACTCTAATGATGGTTAGTTGGAATACATCCTCTACAGCGTTTGACTTAACGACAACTAACTTTTCTTTCTATAGAAATATGACCAATACACAAGCCCTTGGAAGCTTACTCTACACCCACTATGCCCTTATTTTTCAGTGTGCAGGCCTTATTTTGTTCATTTCCATGATTGGTGCTATTGTCCTAACCTTACGCCATCGAGAGGGAGTAAAAAGGCAAAAAATAGATAATCAGATAGGGAGACAAGCAAACGATAGCATTCAACTTATGGACATTCCAAGTGGATCAGGAATTTAGGGAGAAGACATGATAATTAGTTTAGATCACTACCTGATTGTAGCCGCCCTTCTTTTTATCATTGGCGCCCTTGGGATTTTTCTGAATCATCGAAATATGATTGTGATTTTGATGTCCATAGAACTGATGCTCCTTGCAGCCAATATAAATTTTATCGCTTTTTCTCAGTATCTTGGAGATCTCGTGGGTCAAATTTTTGCTCTTTTTGTTCTGACCATCGCCGCCGCTGAGTCAGCCATTGGGCTTGCAATTATTGTCGTATATTTCCGTAATTTTAGGGATATTGATGTAGACGATATGACAAGGATGAAGGGTTAATCATGGTGATTATTGCTCTTTTAGTTGTTTTTCTCCCCCTGCTTGGTTTCCTTTTAGCAGGAATCATGGGTGAAAAATTAGGAGATCATTTTTCTCAAGGATCAACATGCGGATTGATGGGGATTGCAACGGGACTTGCTGCCTATCTTTTTATTCAAATGGGGCTTCAAGACAAAAGCCTTTTCATTCCGATCTTCACATGGATACAGGTGGAGTTTTTCGAGGTGAGCTGGGGTTTGCAGATTGATAGCTTAAGCCTCGTTATGATGAGCGTTGTCACCCTCGTCTCCTTCATGGTTCATATATATTCTATTGGCTATATGAAAGGAGACCCTGGTGTTGCTCGTTTTATGGCTTATTTAAGCCTTTTTACTTTTTTCATGTTAACCTTGGTAACGGCGCCTAATCTTTTACAAATGTTTTTTGGATGGGAGGGCGTGGGGTTGTGCTCTTATCTTTTGATTGGATACTGGTATGATAAGGAGGTAGCAAATGCAGCGGCAATAAAAGCTTTTCTTGTGAACCGTATTGGGGATATAGGCTTTGTCTTAGGGATTTTGACACTTTTTGTGATATTTGGAACCCTTGATTTTTCCACAATTTTTGAGTTAATGGAATCTCATCAAAATGACACTTTCATTTTTTTGGGAATGCCTGTCCATGCACTTACCCTTGCGTCTATCTTACTCTTTATAGGTGCCATGGGCAAATCGGCACAAATTGGGCTTCATACGTGGCTGCCTGATGCGATGGAAGCCCCAACGCCTGTTTCTGCCCTCATTCACGCAGCAACGATGGTAACGGCTGGAGTTTTCTTGGTTGTACGCCTTTCCCCACTCTTAGAGTATTCTATTATGGCTCGAGAATTCATTATGGTGGTTGGTGCATTAACAGCTTTTATAACCGCAACGATTGCCTGTGTTCAAAATGATATCAAACGAATTATTGCTTATTCTACCTGCAGCCAACTTGGCTATATGTTTATGGCAGCAGGACTTTCTGGCTATAGTGCCTCTATGTTTCATCTAACAACCCATGCGTTTTTTAAGGCATTGTTGTTTTTAGGTGCAGGATCCGTGATTCACGCCATGTCCGATGAGCAAAATATTCAAAAGATGGGAGGCATTTGGAAATACGTTCCTGTCACCTATGTCATTATGTGGATTGGTAGCTTGGCTCTGGCCGGTATTCCTTTCTTTTCAGGGTTTTATTCTAAGGATATGATTATTGAAATAGATTGGGTCTCTCACTTGCCGGGAAGTAAAATCGCTTTTATTTCTGCAGTACTTTCGGCAATGCTAACAGCTTTTTATTCTTGGCGTCTTTTGTTGCTAACTTTCCATGGAATTGCCAGAGCCGATGATGCTGTGATGAGCCATATCCATGAGTCCCCCCTTAGCATGTTGATCCCTCTTGTGGTTCTCGCGAGCGGATCCCTCTTTTCTGGGTACGTGTTTTATGAACTTTTTGTTGGAGAATATACGGTTTTTTGGGGATCGGCCATCTTTGTCTTACCCCAAGATGAAGTCATTAAGGCCGCTCATTATGTCGAGGGGTGGGTGGAATGGCTTCCCACTATTGCAGCCTTTTTAGGAATTGGTATTGCTTATATTTTCTATACTGTTGCAGAAAATTGGCCTCAACAGCTTGCAGCCTCCTTTAGAAAAATTTATACTTTCCTTTATAAAAAATGGTATTTTGATGAGCTGTATCATTATCTCTTTGTTAGCCCATCCTTAAAATTAGGAAAGTTTTTGTGGGAAGAGGGTGATAAAGAAGCGATCGATGGATTGGGGCCTAATGGCCTAGCTGCCCTATCCCTTATGGGAGGAGGCCTTCTGTGCCGTCTCCAAACCGGGTATATTTATCATTATGCTTTTGCCATGATTATTGGGTTGGCTTTGATGATTAGTTGGTATTGGTGGCTGTAGAGTTAAGAACATACTGTAATGTTCTACAGTATGTTCTAAGTTGTTGCCCTCACCCGCCCTTTGGCGACCTCTCCCACACCCAGTATTCAGATATTTCCTTAATATTGAAACACATTGGCTCCACTACAAGAATTTTTCTGATTACTGACCACTGAATCTCTCCTTATGGAAGAGGTCGCTGCGAAGCAGCGGGGCAAAACTACATGCTAGCTTTAAAAAGACTTTGTCAGCACCAGGCGGGCGCCAAAAGTCTTGTCCGTAAGTTTCGTGAGCTTACTTTTAAGAACCGTACCATTTGCGAAGGTACGACTATCGTGACCGGAGTTTAAGCCTTGCCAGCCAAGGCTTCCTTCTCCACCTAAGCTCACGGATTTGACAACTTCATACTGGATGCGAAGATAACCCGAGACACCCTGTCCTGTGCCATTCTGACGCAGGGTATTTTGTGTGTGAGAAGGGGGTAACTCCCAATTTCCACTCGCATTATAAAGGGCAATCTGGTAATTAGCGCCTAAATTCATGGTCCACCGTCGAGACAATTTTGTGGTGGTATCAACGCCAAACCAAGGTCCATACCATTGAATGGTATCCTTAAAAGCAGAAATGGGCCCAGAGGCACTTTTGTGCGTTTGTAGGTAAAGGAGATCATAAACAAACCCTATCTGAGGAATAATATTAAAATATCTGGTTGGTTTAAACTTATAACCAAGCCCAAGATTAGGGCGAAAAGCAATGCTCCATACTTTTACGGCAGATGAATTAACCGTTTGTGGAGGATTCAAATACCTGTTACTCTGGAAACTACCACTGATAAGATTCGCTAGTGTGATATCATAACTAATCACATAACGATCCTTGATTGTAGTTTTTGCTTTTACGCCATATTCAATAAACTGAAGATTTTTCCATTGGCCTGAAACTCCACTATTTGTTGTCCAATTAATGCTATCGTGCCGATATCCAACGACAGGGGTTGCGTCTGTTACAATGTTTTTTACGGCAGCACAGGCGAAAGAAAAGAAGAGATGCACGGATATAGGGAAAAGAAAAAGGCACTTTTTCATTTTGTAACTCTTTCAAATTTTTTGTTAACAGGCCATATAACTATTTTATATAAAGATTAGTTCGAATTTTAACAAGTCCAAAAGTACATAAAAAAATTTTCCAAATAGCGTCATTTACCCAAAGCATTTCAAGGCCTGTCCCCGCGAAAGCGCATAGGCGTCAACTTAAGGACAATATAACCTATAAACAATACGATAACGCTATAAAACACACCTGGACAATCGTACCCCCAGCCGTCATAGCAATGACGCGACCTTATTATTTTTGCCCACTCCGGACAGTTGTGATTGCCACCGAGAATCGCTTGTGCCATCTTGAGGCATAAAAACAACTCTAGGTTCACCGTTTTGTCCCCCTTCTTGTCAAATTCTTTACTTTTTTTGATTTTAATGATGATCAGCATGAAGGATATTCAGGAAGGAATGATTCCTAATGGTTTGCTGATCATTGTGGCTCTGCTTGGCATTTCTCGATTTGGAGGAGCCCATGGTATGAGTATGGCAATTTTGGGACTTACGTCCTATGGTCTTTACAAGATGTATCCTTTCCTGAAAAATCAGGAATGGCTTGGGTGGGGAGATGTAAAAATGATGACGGTGTCTGGTTTGTGGATTGATCTTTCTCAGATTCCTCTTTTCTTAATGGTGGGGGGAGGAATTGGCATTGGCATTGCCCTTTTTTGGCGCGCCTTAAAAAGGGGGCATCGCTTTCCCTTAGGACCAGCTCTTGCACTTGCTCTGGGAATTTGTATTGTAGCAGACGATGGATTATCGATAGGAGAAAAGAAAATGACGACGACCTTTACAGCCCACCGCTTGCCTCCCGCATCCGGTCTTAAGCCTGACTCTATTGTGGTGCTTATCCATGGCTATGGGGCCAATGGAGAAGATTTACTCTCCTTAGGTAGCGCTTGGGCATCCTTGCTCCCAAACACGCTTTTTGTTGCCCCTGATGGACCCGATACGAGTGAGCTGAACCCTTTTGGAAATCAATGGTTTGGTCTAGGAGATTGGGATCCTGCCCAAAAATTAACAGAAACTCAAATTGATCGGATGGTAAAAGACATTCAAGGTCTTACCCCTTCTTTTAATCGCTACTTAGATGAACTCCTTGAAATCCATGGCTTACCTTCAGAAAAGTTAGCGCTCGTTGGATTTTCCCAAGGAGCTATGGTTGCTTTACATCTGGCACTCCACCGCCCTCTGTGCGCCGGCGTGGTGGCTTATTCAGGAGCTTTTTTAGATGATCCTAAGGAAACCAAGATCTCTCATCCACCCATCCTTTTGATTCATGGGTTGGATGATCAGCTGCTAGCCCCATTTTTTTCTCAAATGGCAGAAGAGCACTTAAAGGCCTTGCATGTCCCTGTAACCTTATCCCTTCTCCCAGGCCTGAGCCATGGAATTGATGAGAGAGGCTTAAATATAGGGGGTGCTTTTTTAAAGAAAAATCTCTATGAAACGCACCAGTCTGACTTGTGGGATCAGGTTAAAAAGAGTAGTCATTAGGAACAATAATACGTAGGAAAGAATCATGACACGACCAAAACTTGCCCTTATCGGCGCCGGTCAAATTGGAGGAACTCTTGCCTATCTTGTCGGCTTGAAAGAACTTGGAGATGTGGTTCTTTTCGACATTGCAGAAGGAATACCTCAAGGAAAGGCGCTTGATATTGCTGAATCCTCACCCGTTGAAGGATTTGATGGTTTTGTTAAAGGCACCAATGAGTATACAGACCTGGAAGGGTCGGATGTGGTAATTGTTACCGCAGGGGTACCACGAAGACCAGGCATGAGCCGAGATGATTTGCTTGACATTAATGCAAAAACAATTCGTCAAGTCGGAAAGAATATTCGCCAATATTGTCCAAACGCTTTTGTTATCGTCATTACTAATCCTTTAGATGTAATGGTCTGGGTGATGCGCGAAGCCACAGGTTTGCCTTACCAACGCGTTATTGGAATGGCAGGGGTTTTGGATGTAGCTCGGTTCCGTTATTTCCTTGCCCAAGAATTTAATGTATCGGTTGAGGATGTCTATGCATCCGTATTGGGGGGTCATGGAGATAGCATGGTTCCCTTGATTCGTTATTCAACAGTCGCAGGTATCCCCCTCCCCGATCTTATTCAAATGGGGTGGACAACCCATGGGCGTATTGAGGAAATTGTCCAACGAACCCGCCAGGGTGGTGGAGAAATCGTGAACTTACTCAAAACAGGATCCGCCTTTTATGCCCCTGCGTCTTCCGCCATAGCAATGGCAGAATCTTATCTAAAAGATAAAAAGCGTATTTTTCCCTGCGCTGCTTGGCTCAATGGAGAGTACGGTATTAAGGATCTCTACGTTGGTGTTCCTGTCGTTTTGGGCGCAAAGGGTGTGGAACGCATCGTGGAAATTCAGCTCAACGAAGAAGAACAGATCATGTTTAACCACTCGGTCACAGCTGTTCAGGAACTTGTGAGCGCCGTTCAAGCTATAGATAATAAAGCAGGTGTAGTATGAAAAAGATACCCCTCACCCGCAGCGTTGCTGCGACCTCTCCCACAAGGGGAGAGGTGAAGAAGTTATATGCATTACCTCTCCCCTTGTGGGAGAGGTCGCAGCAACGCTGCGGGCGTAGGGTAATACAATGAACATTCACGAATACCAAGCAAAAGCTTTATTGCGCAGCCATGGTGTACATGTACCACAGGGTGAAGTAGCCTTTACCCCTCAAGAAGCCTTTAAGATTGCTCAAGTTTTAAAGGGCCCCCTTTGGGTTGTCAAAGCTCAAATTCATGCTGGAGGGCGAGGGAAAGGGGGAGGTGTAAAGCTTGCAAAGTCAGAAGAGGAAGTGAAGTCCCTTGCTGAACAGATCTTGGGGATGACACTTGTCACTCCTCAAACAGGCCCCCAAGGACGGTTGGTCAAAAAAGTCTATGTGGAGACAGGCTGTTCCATTGTCCATGAATTTTATTTCAGCCTTTTGTTGGATAGAACGATCTCTCGTCTCATCTTTCTTGCTTCAACAGAGGGAGGAGTGGATATAGAAGAGATAGCAAAGGCCCAGCCTGAAAAAATTATAAAAGTGACGATCGATCCTGTCTCTGGATTTCAACCGTTTCATGGACGCAAACTCGCCTATGGCTTGGGCTTAAAGGGAGATCAAATCAAGGAATTAATGGCTTTTGCTAAAGGTATTTATGATACCTTTATGAGTCTTGATACCAGTCTTATTGAAATTAATCCTCTTGTGCTAACACATGAGGGAAAAATCCTCGCTCTAGATGCGAAGATGAGTTTCGATGACAATGCTCTTTATCGCCACCCAGCGCTAGAAGACTTGCGGGATGTAGATGAAGAAGACCCTATGGAAAGGGACGCTGCTCTGAATGAACTCAGCTATATAAAACTTGATGGCAACATTGGGTGCATGGTCAATGGCGCAGGCCTTGCCATGGCCACCATGGACATCATCAAACTTTATGGTGGTGATCCAGCCAACTTTTTAGATGTGGGCGGTGGGGCTACACGCGAGCGGGTTACAAAAGCTTTTAAAATTATTCTCTCAGACCCACATGTTAAAGGCATCCTTGTAAATATTTTTGGTGGTATCATGCGCTGTGATATTATTGCAGAAGGTATTGTGGCAGCAGTCAAAGATATTCAATTGACTATTCCCTTAGCCGTACGTCTTGAAGGCACAAATGCGGACCTTGGAAAAGAAATTTTTGCACACTCCGGTCTTCCTATACAATCCTTGGATGACCTCTCAGCAGCCGCAAAATGTATTGTCGAAGCCGTGAAGGAGGTCGCCTAATGTCTGTTCTCGTGAATGCTCTCACAAGGGTCATCTGCCAAGGATTTACAGGACTTCAAGGAACATTCCATTCGGAACAAGCCATTGCCTATGGGACTCAGATGGTGGGAGGAGTTACTCCCAATAAGGGAGGGAGTCTCCACTTAGGTCTTCCCGTTTTTAATACGGTGCATGAAGCTGTAGAAAAAACCGGCGCCGACGCCTCTGTCATTTATGTCCCTGCCCCTTTTGCAGCAGATGCAATTTTAGAAGCGATTGATACTCAAATTCCTCTCGTTGTCTGCATTACAGAGGGAATTCCTGTCTTAGATATGCTAAGAGTTAAGCGAGCATTGGTAGGATCTACAACCCGTCTTATTGGCCCTAATTGTCCCGGCATTATTACACCAGGAGAATGTAAAATCGGGATTATGCCTGGCTATATTCACAAGTCTGGTCCTGTGGGTGTTGTATCTCGGTCAGGTACTTTAACGTATGAAGCTGTTGCGCAAACAACCGCTGTGGGGCTTGGTCAATCAACCTGCATCGGTATTGGGGGAGACCCCATTACGGGCACCAGTTTTGTGGATTGCCTTGAACTATTCCATCAGGATCCTCACACAACTTCTATTGTAATGATCGGAGAAATTGGGGGCACGGCTGAGGAAGAAGCCGCTGCATTCTTAAGGTCATGTAAAAATCCAAAACCAGTCGTCGGTTTTATTGCAGGACTTACCGCACCACCTGGCCGACGGATGGGTCATGCAGGGGCGGTGATTTCGGGATCCCAAGGAGGAGCACTTGATAAAATAGAAGCTCTACGCAATGCTGGCGTCGTCATTGCTGATTCCCCCGCACGTATTGGACAAACCCTTTATGAGGTTATGAAGAATGGGCGGTCTTATGATCAGAAGGCAAGGTGTTGAATGTTAAAAGGTGAGGTAATAACTAACCCCGGTGCCGTCTCCCGCCTTCGCGGGGGCAGGCGCGAGCCTGCAGAGCATACCCTTCGATCCTTCGACTTCGGCTCTTTCAGAGCCTACGCTCAGGACGAACGGGTGTGGAGAAAGTTTCCATCTTCCGTTCGTCCTGAGCGTAGGTGCATAGCACCGAAGTCGAAGGATAAATGGAAGATGGGGGCAAAAATAAATGCAGATCTAAGTTCATTACCTACTTCTCCACCCCAGGGTGGTGGGATATTCGCAATAACGATACCGAACAACTTGTGCGTATCTTTAGCGCAGCAGCGGGTGAGGGGTGCGCATGACCCCCTCTAACTCTTCAACATGGTCTGATGAAAGCCGCTCTTTTCTTACGGGCGACAATGCATTGTATGTCGCTCACCTTTATTTAACGTATCTTGAAAACCCTATTTCTATAAGTCATGAGTGGCGCCATTATTTTGCATCTCTTGGAGACGGAGAGAAAGAAGTTTTAAAAGATCTTATAGGTCCTACCTGGGCGCAGCGAACTTTTTCTGAAGAAAAGCTAGACCGTTCTTCCCTTGCTGCTAAAGAGGCAGTTGCTCCTGAAGAAGTTCAAGGCGCCATTTTAAATTCAATCCGTGCAATCATGTTGATTCGAGCTTATCGAGCACGTGGACATATGATTGCTGATCTTGATCCCTTAAGGCTTGCAAAAAAAGAAATCTTTCCCGAACTTAATCCTTCAGCCTATGGATTCAAGGAGGACGATTATGATACTCCCATTTTTATTTATGATGTTTTAGGTCTTTCTTACGCAACCTTGACGGATATTCTTAACAGACTTCGCCAAACTTACTGCGGAACAATTGGCATTGAGTTTCTCCACATTCAAGATCCTGAAAGAAAATTATGGCTTCAAAAACGGGTGGAAGGAGAAGGGGAGCTCGGACTAGGTGCACCTATCCATGACATTAAATGGAAAAACCGAATTTTGAAAAAACTTACAGTTGCAGGGGCATTCGAGCAATTTTTACATACAAAATATCCGGCTGCGAAAAGATTTGGTCTGGATGGGGCAGAAAGTCTAATTCCAGGCCTAGAAGAGATGTTGGAGCAATCTGCTGAGTTAGGAGTTGAGGAAGTTGTTCTAGGGATGTCCCATCGGGGACGTCTTAACGTTCTCGCCAATATTTTATCAAAGCCCTATCAGGCCATTTTCTCAGAATTCCAGGGAATCAGCCCCCAGCCAGATCAAGTCCAAGGCTCAGGGGATGTAAAATATCACCTTGGTACGTCAACAGATCGAATTTTTAATGGCCATAAGGTACATCTTTCATTAACGGCCAATCCTTCGCATCTTGAAGCCGTGGATCCCGTGGTTGTCGGAAAAGTGCGTGCAAAACAGAGCCAATATGGAGATGTGGAAAGATCAAAGGTTATGGGTCTCCTCCTTCATGGAGATGCAGCTTTTTCAGGTCAAGGTATTGTGGCTGAAACGTTTTTACTCTCTCAATTGCATGGGTATCAAACGGGAGGGACTTTTCATGTAATCATTAATAACCAAATTGGTTTTACGACCTCTCCCATCTTCGCTCGTTCATCTGCCCATTGTTCTGATCTGGCTATGATTGTTCAAGCCCCTATCTTTCATGTCAATGGAGATGATCCAGAAGCCGTCGTTAAGGTCATGCGTCTAGCTGCTGAGTACCGTCATACATTTCATTCTGATGTGGTCGTGGATCTTGTTTGCTATCGTCGCTTCGGTCACAATGAGGCAGATGAACCAGCCTTTACCCAACCTCTTATGTATAAAGCCATTAATAATCACCCTTCTATTCTTCAAGAATATACAAAAAAACTAGTCCAAGAAGGATCTTTAACAGAAAAAACCGTACTCGAAATTGAACGTTCTATTAATCAACAACTTCAAGAAACCTTCACAGAATCGACATCTTATAAACCATCCACCGCTGATTGGTTAGCGGGAAGATGGGAAGGGTTTACACCAAAATCAGAAGACATCCCATCTGTCCCCACGGGTATAAAGAAAGAGATGTTGGTTGATATTGGAACACAGCTGAGCAAAATTCCCGAAGATTTTCATCTGCACCCCAAATTAAAGCGCTTTTTATCTTTCCGGCAAAAAATGGTTGCAGAACAGCAACCTATCGATTGGTCAATGGGTGAAGCCCTTGCCTTTGGTTCTTTACTCCTAGAAGGTCATCGCGTACGTTTGAGTGGTCAGGATAGTGGCAGAGGTACATTCAGTCAGCGGCATGCGGTTTTGAGAGACCAAGAAACAGAAGAAAAATATATCTCATTAAACCACCTATCTTCAACTCAAGCCCCCTTTGAAATCTGGGATAGCCCCTTAGCAGAAGAATCTGTCTTGGGATTTGAGCTTGGATACAGCCTTGCTGAACCGGAAGCTCTGGTGATGTGGGAAGCTCAATTTGGTGATTTTGCTAATGGTGCGCAAGTTATTATTGACCAGTTTATTTCCAGCGGAGAGGTGAAATGGCTTAGAATGGCGGGCCTTGTTATGTTGTTACCCCATGGACATGAAGGCCAAGGACCTGAGCATACCTCAGCCCGTCTGGAACGTTATCTGCAGCTCTGCGGCGAAGACAATATGGAAGTGATTAATTGCACAACACCTGCCAACTATTTTCATGCTTTACGCCGACAGATCCATCGTAACTATCGTAAACCTTTAATTATAATGACTCCAAAATCCCTTTTACGCCATAAACTTGCCGTCTCAACCCTTAATGATTTCGAGACAGGAAAACATTTTTTAAAAATCATTCCTGATTCTTTACCCCCCTCTTCTACCCTTCAGCGTGTTGTTCTATGTTCGGGAAAAGTTTACTATGATTTGTTGGAAAAACGGGAGACAGAGGACATTAAAGACATTGCCATCATACGTCTTGAACAACTCTATCCTTTTCCCCATGAAGAACTTTTAGAGGTGCTTAAGCCCTATATAAAAGCTGATGTCGTGTGGTGCCAAGAAGAACCAATGAATATGGGGGCTTGGACTTATCTAGATAGGCGACTTGAAATGGTTCTTGTTGAAGCAAATCTTCACAAAAAACGCCCTCTCTATGTGGGTCGTCGTGAGGCTGCATCTCCTGCAACAGGTCTTTTCAATCACCATATATTTGAGCAAAACCTACTTGTCAGCCAAGCTCTTAATCTTGTGAAATGAACGTAATTCTCAACTTCGAGGATAGTTTTTCTTCCCAAGATCATCATCCCCGCGAAGGAGCATAGGTGTCAACTTAAGGAGCAATATGTTGATAATAAACACAAAAAAAGACGACACGGTTGTCATTGCGAGCATCCCACCACATTAAGGGTGAAGAAGTAAGTAATGAACATAATTTATAAATATCAATCACTTAATCCCAAGTTCATTGAAAGGCGCGCCAACGACGCCGCACTTATAGACCTCATCGGGCATTGAAAGGACTCACTCCTATGGCGTATATTAATAACAATATTCTTCAGGCTGCCTGAGTCTCATTTCATATGAACCCGTACAACCGATGGGCGATAGACTAACTGGAAATGGTCACTGTACTAGACTGGTCTCTTATAAAAGCTTACTTGCTGATGTAATGAGCGCCTCGCCTAAAGGCGTCATTCGGGCGTGGTTTTTGAGGACGTTTAAACCGACTTGGCACCGCTCCCTGTAATACGTAAGAAGTTCTTCACAATATGTCTTCTCAGACGTAGGAATCTCATTAGAGGCGAGCGCTTTACCTAGCACATATTGTACTCTCGCAAGAACAAAAGTGGCATGGTAAACCCCAATAAGTGGCCGCTTTTCTTTCCTTAGAGGGGCTTCATGCCTTTCTGAAGGATTGAGAACCAACCGATCGTTATCTGCTAGCAAATGAACATAGAGGTGAGCTTGTTCATGAACGATGAAATCCAACACCTCCGAAACCCTTCCTTGCCATTTATCTAAATACCCAAGAAAAATCATGCCAAAAGCGTCGAAGCTGGATCCGCCTTTTAAGCCTTGAGCTTTTATCACTAATATTTCGCTAATAAGCTCTTGAAATTCTTTATAAAATTCTGAAAAAGATTCTTTATATATAGCAATACCCTGCTGAAAGGCGTTTTTTATACCCACAAACTCTTTGGAAGACAGAGAAAAATAATTGACTTCGGTTGTTACTCCTGTAGTAAGCATAGTTTTTACAAGAGGAGAGTAAAAATTATTTATTTCTGACAAAGTTACATACTTTGTTTCTTGAATTTGATAACTATCTGTAGCGAGTCTTTCTGCAATCTGCTTTACGCGTTGAAGGTCTTGTTGCTCTGCGGCATTAAAAAAATCTGAATGAATAATGCCTAAAAGACCAGACAGTTTTAATTCTGGATTTAAGGAAGCTAGTGTTTGGTTGGCTTTTGAAAAACAATGCGAGGGAATAACCTCAATACAAGCCTCCAAAAGATACTTGAGGCTATCAATCAAAGAACGATTAAAGGATGTCCGTAATTGCAAAGCTCTCCCTGTGACAGGGAGAGCTTCTCCTAAATAGGTCAAGGACGTTTCCAAGACAACCAACTTTAGATGTGAGTTGTTGTTAAGGAAATTCCCAACCCGTGGATACGTGATTTATCAATTTGTTTAATCATTTTCTTTTACTCCCGTCATTTGAATTAATAGACATTTTCAACCAACGACTCTCAGGTCCCTTTTTACAGTGAATTAGAAACAAATGCAAACTATTTTTTTTCTGTCTTTTCACTGGTCTGAAAATAAAATTTCTTGAAGCCGTTTTTGCAGGTATGTTGGCACACTATCTGCGCGGGTCACATAATAAATATCGAAGTTGGGGCCAGATTCTTCAAGTTGAATTTTAACGAGTTCTGACTCCTCAATATATTCAAATTCTTCCATTATGGTGATAATTCCAAGCCCTTGACGCCCTGCTTCGATTGCAAGGAACCCTGAGTTAATACTTAAATGACTTTTCCTTAGTGTACGTTCAGGAAGCTCTTTCTTTAAATGCCAATCCACATTTCCAATATTCCCTTCATAGTCGGAATAAAAACTAATTAGTCGATGGTGTTGTAAATCATCTAATGTTTTAGGAGTTCCGTATTTTCCTAAATATTCTGGATTTGCAAAAAGGCTGAAACGAACCGTTCTTAGTTTTTTCTGAGACAATCCCTTTGCCAGTTGTTTTGGCAAAATTCCCACATCGGCTTTTGAGGTATCAAAATCAATATCTGCATTTGTTGTCATAATAGCAACATGAAGATCAGGAAATTCCAACATTAAGGTTTTAACCTTTCTTATCAACCACACCCCAATAAGCCCAGTCGTGGTTATAATTCTTAACGTATTACCTTGCGGTTTGGAAACCAGAATGTCTGTTGCACCATTTTCCAAGTTAGGAATTGTGCTTTGAGCCAACTTAAAAAGTTCATTGCCTTTATCCGTCAGCTCCAGCCTCTTTCGTTTTCTCACAAAAAGCTTGACGTTATAGGTTTCCTCCAACTCGGTTAAGTGTTTACTGAGTGTTGTATGATTTTTGTCCAAGACAGATGCAGCTTTTAAAAGAGACCCTTCTCTAATAACGTAATAAAAAGATCTTAACTTTTCTATGTCAACCATTAGGCAACCTTCTTTTTAACCCAATATGTAAAAACCGGAATGTACTGATGCAAGCCTTGAGCCAGCATAACCCCTAAGATAATCATAAACCCTGCAACCATTTGAATGTGTGACAGGGTCTCTCCCAGTATCACATTGGACAAGATATTCGAAAAAATAGGAATAAGCAAGGTAAAGGACACAACTGCAGGAGCAGGAGCTCTTTGAAGCAAGCTCAACCACAACGAGGCCCCCCAAATTGTGGAGACAACCGTTGCATATAAAACACAAAAAAGACCGAGCATCGGTATATGAACAATCATATCAACCGTTTCAACAGGTCCCTCGACGACAAGGCAGGTAAAGAGCAGGGGCACAACAGCCGTCACAGACATCCAGGTAATATCAGCTATACTGCCCCCAACCTTATATTTTTTTGAAAAAGCGATGCCCATTCCATAACAGAAGCAACACCCTATTAGCAGAAGAACACCAACCATTGGAAAGTCAGCAGGTGATGAGTTTGCCTTCATAAAATAAACACCTATACAGGACATAAAAATTCCAATCGTTTGGTACCAGGTTGGCTTTTCTCCCAAAATAAGGAAGCAACATAATATTGCGAAAAAGACTTGTAGCTGGAGCACAAAAGCGGAAATGCCAGCACCAATCATTTTGAGTCCAAGCCCAAAGAGAATCAAGTATAACGCGGATACAAAAAATCCGCACACTGCGTATTTCCACAGATTTTTTGGGGGTTTTGGATATAAAAAAAGCAGAGGAAGAACGAAGGCAATCCTTAAAAAACTTAAGACAAAAACAGAAAGGCAGCCCACAGCAATCTTTTGAACAATTAAGTTCGAAGACCATAATAAAATAACCCAAAGGGCTATACCAATATCTTTTTTCGTCAAAGTTTATTTCCTCTATTCTTTGTTTTTAATCTAAATTTTTACCCTATGGTTTCCTTAGGGTAAAGTCCCCATAAAAAAGCACGTTGCACCCATCCTTTAAAGTCAAAAACCCGTACCTGGCACCACTCATTGCGGCATTTAAGGATTTCAACAATAACACCTGGTTCAAGGCGCACAAGGGGTTGGCTTTTCAAATCCTCTTTTGAATAAATGAGGGTCTCTGCCCCTTGGATAACGCCATGTCTTTTTGAACAAACCATACTTTGATGAACCCATCCCTCCACACCATCCATATCACGAATTTTTCGCCAATTATCAAATTCTGCAATTATTTCTACGGGAAGGCCTGCTTTTAAATAAATCCATTCAACAGGATAATTGGGGCCAGGACCAACTCTCTGGTTGATTTCATTGGATTTTAGCGAAACAAAACGTGGCACGGGAATTTTTTCAGCAGATAACGTCGTTGAAAGGAACATCAAGAGAGAAAGATATTTCATCATGAGCTGTGCCTCAGTCCTGTCGAACCAAAGCCCCCTTGTCGATTAATGTTTATGCAATTTTCATGTTGATTAAGCTCTTTCCAGCACAGAGTTGAAAAGGGGCTTAGAATCATCTGGGCAATACGAATGCCTCGCTCAATGAGGAAATCCTCTTGCCCCAAATTAATAAGGATAACTTGAATTTCGCCTCGATAATCAGAATCAATGGTTCCAGGTGTGTTTAAAATCGTAAGACCATGCTTTAAGGCAAGGCCTGAGCGAGGACGAATTTGGGCTTCATATCCTTCTGGCAAGGCAATGGATATTCCAGTAGGGATAAGTTTGCGTTCTAAGGGTTTTAACAGAATGGGTTGTGCCAAAGCTGCAATCAAGTCTATACCTGCACTTTGGCTAGTGGCATAGGACGGCAGAGGTAAATCTTGTCCATGGGGTAGTTTTACCACAGCAACTGAAATCATGTTAAGGCTCCTTCACAACGTGCAATAAGCTTTTCTGCAACTTCTTTTTTTCCGCATGGTGGCCATGCCTCACACGTATCAGGGGTAAGAAAATGAACTTGGGTATTATCCGAGCCAAAAACCCCATGCTTAACGTCGTTAGCTATAATCCAATCACACTTGGATAATTTTGCTTTAGCATTTTCTAACACGTTTTCTGTTTCAGCTGCAAATCCAATGAGCAGGCTGGGTCGCATTTTATGAGTTGCAAGGGACGCCAGAATATCACGATTGGGTGTTAAGGAAAGAACAGAAAGGGCGCTTCCCTTTTTTATTTTTTGAGGTGAAAACGCTTCAGAACGCCAATCCGTCACCGCTGCTGTGCAGATGGCCAGATCTACGGGCAAATGGGATTCCGTTGCTTTCCACATGTCCTCTGCTGTTTGAATGGTGATAACGTGGGCTCCCTTTGGAATGGGAAGGGAGGAAGGACCGGTGACTAAAATTACCTCCGCTCCCTTTTTCAAAAGGGCCTCTGCAATAGCGTAGCCTTGCTTTCCTGAAGAGGCATTAGAAATATAGCGTACGGGATCAATAGGCTCACAAGTTGGTCCTGCTGTCACAAGCGCTTTCTTACCCTTAAGGGGTTTGTCTTCTCCTAATGCTTTTAGGAGAGTGGTACAAATAAGAGACGGCTCGACCATTTTTCCAAGACCACTTTCACCGCATGCGAGCTCTCCGCTATCTGGGCCTATAAAGCGTACCCCCCGTTCTTTTAAAAGAGAGAGGTTAACTTGTGTAGCCGGATGATGCCACATTTCTACATTCATGGCTGGTGCCATCAAGAGGGGGGCTGTTGTTGCTAAAAGAACGGTTGAGGCCAAATCATCCGCCCGTCCTTGCGCCGCTTTAGCCATCAAGTCTGCTGTTGCGGGCGCAATGACGACCATATCGGCTTCACGTGCAAGACGGATATGGCCCATTTCAGTTTCTTCTGTGGGAGAAAACAAATCCGTAAAAACGGGTTGTCCGGAAAGAACAGCACATGAAAGGGGCGTGATAAACTGAGCACCACCTGGTGTTAGAATGACCTTTACAGACAGGTTTTCCATACGTAAGAGACGAATAAGCTCAAGGCCTTTATAAGCCGCTATACTGCCACTGATGATCAATAAAATCTTAGGCATGCTCAAATCCTACGGATGAAAAGAAATTTTTTACATGGTATATAAAGGAAGGTAAACTGTCAAAGTTATACTCTACGCACGCCTAAAGGCCTGATCCCCACCAATAAATACTAATAAAAAGGAAAAGCCAAACCACATCAACAAAGTGCCAATACCAAGCTGCCGCTTCAAATCCTACGTGGCGATCAGGGGTAAATTGACCGAGGCGAGCTCGTACCCAACAAACCGTAAGAAAAAGAGTGCCTATGATGACATGGGCACCGTGAAAGCCTGTGGCCATATAAAAAGTGGATGGATATATCCCATCCTTAAATCCGAAGGTCGCATGGGCATATTCGTAAGCTTGGATAGACGTAAACAGTAATCCTAGCAGAACCGTCAAACCAATTCCCTTAAGAACATCCTTCCTATGATTTGCTATCAGGGCATGGTGCGCCCAGGTAATGGTCGTTCCAGAGAGCAACAAAACCAACGTATTAAAATAAGGATAATCAAAAGGATCAAGAGGTTGTATGCCCTTAGGGGGCCATACTCCACCTGTGGGCTCTGCAGGAAAAAGACTTGCGTTAAAGAAGGCCCAAAAAAAAGCGACGAAAAACATCACTTCAGATGTGATAAAAAGAGCCATCCCTAGCTGCAAACCCAGTTGAACAGGAGGGGTGTACGTTTCACGACTCTCGGACTCACGGATAACATCCCTCCACCATCCCACCATGGTAAAGAGAACGATAGCAAGACCCATAAGAAGAACATAAAAACCATGATTGTGCATGAGCATAACCAAACCAATAGCTGACACCAATCCCCCGATAGCGCCCACAAAAGGCCAAGGGCTAGGATCAACAAGGTGGAAAGGATGGGTTTTTTTTTCATGTGCCATGGTGGGTGCTTTCTGTGTTAACCTTTTTTAAAAGATAGAAAGCATTATAACAGAATAAACGC
>Ga0207096_1063_pt1 | contig 18966 bp, 11 predicted proteins | sample Alteio_BWMinHeat_86_FD_153547 | JGI IMG/M metagenome (GOLD analysis project Ga0207096, IMG submission 153547) | Enriched cells from forest soil in Barre Woods Harvard Forest LTER site, Petersham, Massachusetts, United States -... | ecosystem: Environmental > Terrestrial > Soil > Temperate forest >...
CCAATGGGACAATATAATATCCTCGAAGTTAAAACAGTAAAGGGAAATTATGATGTATATATTAATGGAGTTTATCAGATTTCATTTACAGAAAAGACTTACATATCAGGGAAGATGGGCATTATCATCGGACCCTCAACAAATGCTAGAGTAGATTACTTTTATGTTTACTCGAATAAGAAATATACTCATGCAGATACTTTAGCAATTAAAGATTCTATGAATACCAAAAAGGATACAAATTCATACTCAGATAATTCTACGGAAGTTGTGAACACATTAAGTGAAACAGTCGTTCGATTAAAGAATCAGGTTAATAAGCTTACAGCGGATAATGAGGATTTGAAAAGACAAATTGCCACCATGGTCAATGCTCCTGTTAAACCAGAAGTTGTTAAAGTTGATAGCGAAAAGATTCAGATGGGTAAAGTTATTAAGATTTTAGAAAACCAATTAATAGCTACTAATAGTTCCATTGATTCCATCAAAAGGATATTAACTAACTATCGTAAAATTCAGGAAGCAATGGAAGGAAATGAAAATGGTGATATCATCATAACCCTTACCAATACATTGAAAAGCGAAAAGGTTGCCAATGAATTATTAACCAAATCAAATAAATCCTTAAAAGATTCCTTAACCTATTATAAAGCCGAGTATATCAAATTAAAGCCACCTCCTCCCCCATCCAAAGCTCCTGATAAAACCAAGGCGGGACAAGGAAATACTCCTGCTATCAAACAAAATGACCCCAATTCACCAAAGAATTAAACAATAAATAAGATGAGTGCAAACCCAGAAATAAAGAAAGTTACCACCCATGTTTTGCAAGAGATGAAACAGAATGGTGAAAAGATTTCCATGCTTACTGCTTATGATTTTTCATTTGCAAAAATCCTTGATGCTGCTGGAATTGATGTGCTATTGGTTGGTGATTCTGCATCCAATGTGATGGCAGGGCATGAAACAACTTTACCAATCACGCTCGACCAGATGATTTATCACGCTTCTTCCGTTGTTCGAGGCGTTAACAGAGCTTTGGTTGTTGTTGATTTACCTTTCGGTTCTTATCAAGGTAATTCAAAAGAGGCATTGAACTCTACAATAAGGATTATGAAAGAATCCGGTGCTCATGCTGTTAAATTAGAAGGTGGCAGAGAGGTGAAAGATTCTGTGGAAAGGATTCTTTCTGCTGGTGTTCCTGTTATGGGTCACTTAGGTCTCACTCCTCAATCCATCTATAAATTCGGAACCTATGTTGTAAGAGCAAAGGAAGAAGAAGAAGCAAAAAAACTTCTCGAGGATGCCCATTTATTAGAAGAAAGCGGCTGTTTTGCAATTGTTCTTGAAAAGATTCCTGCCACATTAGCAACCAAAGTTGCAAGTGAGTTGAAAATTCCAATCATTGGTATCGGCGCAGGAAATGGAGTTGACGGTCAAGTGCTGGTTTTGCACGATATGTTGGGCATCAATCGCGAATTTCATCCCCGCTTCCTCAGAAGATACCTTAATCTTTATGATGATGTTCAGGGTGCTGTGAAGAAATATATTCATGATGTCAAGTCAAAAGACTTCCCAAATGATAATGAACAATACTAAGGCAATCAATTCCTAATTCGTAATTCCTAATTAACTTGAGAACCCATCATTTTCGTAAAACAAACAAGCCTTTTCGTGAAAAAAGACAGAATTCCTTTCTCGAAATTCTTTATGAAGACAATCACATCATCGCAATAAATAAAAAACCTTCTGATATAGTTCAGGGAGATAAGACCGGTGATGTTCCCCTCAGCGAAAACGTCGCTAACTTCATTGCAAAGCGTGATAATAAACCCGGCGCTGCTTTCATTGGCGTCACCCATCGGCTCGACAGACCAGTAAGTGGTGTTGTTCTCTTTGCAAAGACAAGCAAAGCTCTTGAAAGATTAAACGAAATGTTCCGCGAAAACGAAATTAAAAAGACATATTGGGCAGTAGTTAAAGAAAGACCAAAAGAAGATAGCGGCACATTGATTCATTATCTAATAAAGAATGAAGAACGTAACAAAACCTTTGCTTACGATGAAGAAAGAGAAGGTACTTTGCGCGCCGAACTAGATTATAAACTCATCGGCAGCACTGATACTTATCATCTCCTCGAAATAAACCTTAAAACTGGTCGTCATCATCAGATACGTGCTCAATTAGCTAAGATAGGATGCCCAGTTAAAGGTGATTTGAAGTATCGTTTTCCGAGAAGCAATCCTGATGCCAGCATTTCCCTTCTCGCACGCAAGATTGAGTTCATCCATCCTGTCAAACAAGAACCTATTTCTATAACTGCAAATCCTCCTCGCGACCCTGTGTGGAATGCAATTATGGATTTATTCCAGTAATCCTTTTAAACACTTAAAATTATTCTTCCTTAGAGGATTCATTTGCAGTTTAATCCTTGATTTATTAAATCAACCTACCGATTTATTCAATCGTCCTACCGATTTATTCAATCAACCTACCGATTTATTCAATCAACCTACCGATTTATTCAATCAACCTACCGATTTATTCAATCGTCCTACCGATTTATTCAATCAACCTACCGATTTATGACACCTACCTACCGATTTATGACATCCACCTACCGATTTATTCAATTCACCTTAGGTTTATTCAATATTCATACGCTCTTTTTCTATTTGGGCTTATGATTTTGTATCTATCACCTCCTTGAAAGGATACCATTCCTTCATTCTAATTGCTCTCACAACAAAGAAAACTATTCCGAGTAGCATTACTCCTACTCCTGCTAATTGGAATTTCAGTTCTACTTGCGAAAAAACGAACAACCATACTATAATTCCTATCACGGCTGGTACCGGAAAGAGCCACATCTTAAAAGAAAGTTCGATGCTTGTCTTTCTATAGCGTAATAGTATCACTCCTATGGACTGACCTACGAATTGAACAAGGATTCGCATCACAATTATGGCAGTTATCACATCAGATAATCGAAATAGGAGACTGAAGATAAATGCAGTTCCTCCTAAAATCAATAAAGAGATGTGTGGAAAGCTCTTCTTTGGATGGATTTTGGCGAAGATGGAAAAGAATTTGCCATCTACTGCTGCTGAATAAGGTATTCGTGAGTAACCTAAGGTGGCAGAGAACAGGGATGATACTGCAATGATTAATATTAATGCGGTTGCCACCATTGCGGCGGTTCTTCCGTAGATGGATTCGAAGAAAAGGGAGACAATAAAGTTGGAATCCTTGCCTGTTTGCCAGGGTATTACGCCCAATACGCATATCTGCATCAATAAATAGAGTATTGCTATGCCTATGATGGAGATGAAGATGCTTTTCGGGATGTTTCGCTGTGGATTTTTTATTTCCGCTCCTAAATGACACACGTTATAGTAGCCAAGGTACGAGTAGATAGTCTTTACTGATGCTGCGCCTAAGCCAAGGAAGAATACTCGTGACATCGTGAAGGCATCTTTCGGGTATGTAAACGCTAATTCGGAGTGGAAATGTGTGAGACCTGCTATTATAAGCCATCCTATGGTGCCTATTACTACTATCCAGAAGATGATGGATATCTTTCCGATGTCGGTTATCTTCCGATATAGTAATAATACGATTAAGAGCACTACTCCTCCGGCTACTAGCTTCTGATAAATGGTGTCAGGTTGATAGATAGAGTCTGTTGGGAAGAGATAACCAAGATATTGGGAGAAGGCAATGGCGCCGGATGCTATTACCAAGGGTGCCTGTATGACTGTTTGCCAGATAAAGAGGAACGACATCAGGCTGCCCCATTTGTTTTTGCCATAGAGTTCTCTCAGAAACACGTAACTGCCACCTGCTTCGGGCATGGCTGCTCCCAGTTCGGACCAAACGAAGCCATCGCAGAGGGCAAGTATTGCTCCAAGCACCCACGCTATCATACATTGAGGTCCGTTCATGGCTTTTATGATGAATGGTATGGTGACAAAGGGTCCTATGCCTACCATATCTATCATATTGAGAGCTGTTGCTTCCTTTAGTCCTAAGCCGCGGACGAGGGTTGATTTGGTTTTGGGGAGGTTCATTTTTTAATTTGAGATTGGCAAAGGTAGGGAAATTAGTGATGAGGGAGGCGAATGATGAAAATGCAAAGAAAATATGATAGATATAAGTATTTGTAATTTATGAAAGAATTCTAATCAGAAATGAAGTGGGTTTTTTGTTTGTTAATATTAAAGGTTATATTTGCCGATGGATATGAGGAATGAAAAGTTTTATTAATAATAGAATTGGGTTGGATTTTGTGTTGTCGAAATATAGTTTCGGGAGGAGTGCTATGGATGGTATTTTATCTGATGGGACTGGGTTGCAACCTTACAGGAGCTTTGCACCTATGAGGATGCTTTTGGGTATTGTTTTGTTTTTATTGGTTTCATCTAACATCTATTGTCAGAATCAGAAGAACATTGATAGTTTGCAGGGGGAACTGAAGGCTTTTGAATCGGCTAAGGTTGCTTTTGGGAAGAAAGTTCCGAAGATGTATGATACGTTGAAGGTGAATATTCTTTATAAGATAAGTAAGGAGTATTGGGGAAGTAATTCGGAAAAGGCGATGGATTATGCTAATCAGTCGTTGAAGTTATCGGAACAAATTAATTATCAAAAAGGGATTGGGAATGCTTATAATGGTATTGGGAATATCAATGATGATTTAGGGGATTATCCGAAGGCGATAGAAAATCATAAGAAAGCATTGGCTATCAGGGAGCAGATTGGAGATAAGACGGGAATAGCGTTTTCGTATAATAACATGGGAGTAAGTTTAAATAAGGAGGGAAATTATGCTGATGCATTAGACAATTATTTTAAAGCTTTGAAAATAAGAGAAGAACTGGGGAATAAAAAGGGTGTAACGGATAGTTATAATAACATAGGTGTCATCTATAAAATACAAGGAAACTATGATGAGGCATTGAAAACGTACCAGGATTGCTTGAAGATACAACAGGAGATTTCGGATAAGAAGGGGATGATTTCTACGTATATTAATATTGGAATTATAAATAAGATACAAAGCAACTATGGTGATGCTTTAAAAAACTATACAGCTTCGTTAAAATTGAGTGAGGAGATTGGAGATAAAAAAAGTATTGCAACAAATTATAATAATATTGGAAGCATATTTCATGAACAGAAAAATTATAGTGAGGCCTTGAAGTATTTTTTCAAAGCATTAGAAATAAGAAAGATTATTAATGATAAGGAGGGAATTGCATCGTCGTATAATAATATAGGAGATTCGTATTCATTGGATGGAAATCAACAAAAAGCACTAGAGAATGAGTTAAAGGGGCTTTCGGTAGCAAAGGAAATAGGAAATATGGACAGGGTTAAGGATGCATATCATAATTTAGCTGATATTTATTCTAAAATGGAGGATTATAAAAATGCCTATACTAACGAAGTTTTGTATAAAGAGACTGATTCTTTATTGAACAGTAAGGAGAAACAAAATAAGATTATGGCATTACAGAAGCAGAATGAATTTGACAGAAAACAGGCAGAGCAAGATAAGAAGGATACCATGGCAGTTGATGAGATTAAACGGCAAAAGATTATAAAGTTTGGATTTATTTTAGGTTTTGCTTTGTTGTTATTGTTGTCGTTTATATTATATAACAGGAACAGGATAAAGACGAATGCTAATATTATCATTACTAAGGAAAAGGAAATTGCTGAACGGGAAAAAACACGGTCTGACAAATTGCTTTTGAATATTCTGCCGATTGAGATAGCCAATGAATTGAAGGAGAATGGTACTTCGAAGCCGCATCGATTTCCGTCGGTTACCGTTTTATTTACGGACTTTAAACAGTTTGGATTGATAAGTGAGCATTTGACTGCGGAACAACTGGTTGGTGAGTTGGATGAGTGTTTCAGTGCATTTGATAAAATAACAAATAAACATGGAATAGAAAAAATAAAGACTATAGGAGATTCATATATGTGTGCAGGAGGATTGCCGATAATGAATTTTACACATCCTGAGGATTGCGTTAATGCTGCCCTTGAAATAAGAGATTATATGGAGGAATATAATAAAGAAAAATTGGCAAAGGGCGTGAAACCGTTGGAAGTTAGAATAGGGATTAACACAGGTCCGGTAGTGGCAGGGATAGTTGGAGACAGGAAGTTTGCGTATGACATATGGGGAGATACAGTGAACCTGGCATCGAGAATGGAAAGCAGCGGAGTTGAGGGGAAAGTGAATATATCGGAATCGACGTTTCAATTGGTGAAGGATAAATTCAATTGCACCTACAGGGGGAAGGTTCTGGCAAAGAATAAAGGTGAGGTTGATATGTATTTTGTGGAAAGAAATTAATTTAAATTAGGAAACAATTAGGAATTAATGATTTTAATCGTTATCATTGCGACTCCAAAATAACTGTGTTTTTATAAATCGGATTTACTAAACTATAAATTTAAACCTATAAACTAAATTAAAATGAAAAAGACTCTATTATTTTCAGTAATTATCGGCATGTATGTTTTATTGTGCGGATGCCCGTATGAGTATACAGATACCACCAAGGTATCAGCACCGACTCCATCAGTAGCCATTACAAAAACACACCAGGTTACTTCATTAGGAACAGTTGGTAATCCTGTAACTTTGCAAGGGCAAAGCTATATCGGCACTTTTTATAATTTAACTTTTAACTTAACAACTTCAACGGGAACGCAGTATACATTGCTTGTCCAGGATACTTCGAAAGACCCATTAGTTGGGATGAAAACTACTTTATGCTATTGTTATTTTTATGATACCGCTATTGGTACTAAGAATAATACAATTATGGAGGTACTTCAACCGACAAATCCGGGAGACACACTTTTCAATCACATGTTTTCACTTGTTAGTTTTGATGCTTCCGGTAATTTAACTTCGATATTACCTTTTCCTGCGCCATTTCAAAGTTATCAATTGCCGGGAAGTCCCCATCCAACTTCTTATTTGCAATATATGGGCGGATACATAAGTTATTGCGCAAGAGTAGCTTCGGGGGGAGATGGACCTGCTTTAAGTTATCCACCCAATACTGCTGCAGGAGGTGGATATGATGATGATGCATTGATAAAAGGAATTGGTCTTGTGGGTGCAAGCGGAAGCACAGGAAGCACAGGAAGCACAGGAGCTACTGGTGGAACAGGAGGAGGTGGCATGGCATATACATGGGGAACGATTATAATATATTTAATAGTTATAGCAATAGTGATGTTAATAATGGGATTAACAATAGGAAGAAAACTCGGGAAGAATATGACTAAGAAATAAAAGATATCTGATTCTAAAAAAGATAAATCAGACTCCTTGTGGCTTAGGTTGCAAGGAGTTTTGATTTTATATGTGAAAGACAACAAGAGTTTTCCCTTACCATTAATTATTGAAGGTGTATCTTTGAGTAAAAGTGATAAATGGAAAGAGAATAGTGAATAGTTGAAATAAATAGTGAAGACAGTAATTAAGTATCAGGAGTTTTTCACAAAGATTATTCTCCTGATAAACACTCCACCGTAGGAACCTGAAAAGGCAAATGGCAGAACCATCAATGATTCAAAGTTATTGTACCAGTAAATATTGAAGAGGCATATTCCAGCACTGATGATTATTGCCCAAAGCCATGCATAGCGGGGCATCATCAAACCAAAAACCAGGGATGTAATTAATACTGTGAAGGCAGTTATTCCGGTGTCGTTCCAAGTGGGGAAGGTATCCACCCATCCAAAGAGCATGCTTAATGAAATGGAGGCGATGACCAGGAGGGTGAACTTTGTGGAAGCCTGTTTTGTGCTCAACTATTTATTGGTCTTTACGAACTTGCCTTCTAAAGTTTCTTTTGGAGAGATTATCTTGTAAATGTAAACCCCATTACTCCAATAGCTGACATCAATAGTAAAGAGTTGAGAATTGAGAGTTGAGAATTGAGAATGATAAACCTCATTTCCGAGTATATCTGTTATTGAAAGAGATTCCTCCTTCGTAGGAATTACATGAAAGCTGATATTCAATACAGTTGTTGCTGGATTGGGATATACATTAATAGAAGTATTATCCGGAATTTGATTGATGCCCAATGTTAATGGAAGCAGGGTTACATTATACATAGCATCGACGCTGTCGCCGAGATTGTTGAAGAGGCGTAAATCGAGAGTATAGGTGCCGGGTGTTAATCCATGGGTGTTCCACATTGCAAGAATCGAATCTCTTACTTTGATTGCAGTGCCTGAATTAATGGTAGTCCATGTGTTTCCGGCGACAGGTTTTACAAAGAGTTCGTAATGCCCGAAATCCATCCATGAGCCAAGAGGTCCTTGGTCTATCCATGCAGAGCCTTTAACAGGAATAACAGTATCAACAAAAGGTAATAGAAGCGGTGAAAGGTTGGCGAACCATGCTGCACTTGCATCATCGGCAACAGGGTCCTGAGGCAATGAACTTTGAACAACAATAAGAATAGATTTACCAATTGAAGACGCTAAACCATTGTTTACATTGCCATAAGCGAAAACCATGAATCCATTCTTTTCGCTGCGGACACTGGAGGCGGCGGAGGATTGATTTGAGATAATCAAGGAGGTATCTGCAGCCCAGAAGTATCCTCCTGAACCATCACAAAAGAAGCTTTGAGAGAGAATGGTGGAACGACCTTCGCTGCCTACTTCGCCAACTATGGAGCCAGTGAGATTAATTCTTGAGATATCGAAAGTATATATGCTCCATGTTTGAAGAGAATCGTTGGTGAGATTTAATGTTCTATCAGCTAAAGGTGCGGTGAAATTGGAATAAACCGAGTTGTCAACCAAGCCGGAAACGTTGACTGTATCGGCATGCTGAAACCAGAGACCGATGGTTCTAATAGTGGAATTGGAGATAGTTATATCAGAACCATTAACAGGCATCATGCCCCACCATACATTTGTGCTGGTATCAACATGGACACTGTATTCAATACCACTTATCCCTATTATCGTATTGTTGAAATCATAGGTATTAAGGTTGTATCCGTTAGGGAAAGAATAATTAACAACGGCTGTATCGGGAAAGTGATGCCATAAAAGCAATGAGTTTACATGGCTGTAATGGGTATTGGCATAGTCTTCTAAAATATATTCACCTGCTTCATTTAGATTGTTTAGTGTGATGGTTGGTTTTCCTGCTGTTCCTGCGGTAGTCCAATCGGTATTGTACACATTATTCATTGTAATGATACTGGAATCACCTGCGAACAGGTTATGCTGCATGCCGCCGAAGTTAAGAGTATCATCATTTAATTGAATCAAGGAATTCTGGACAGCTAACATGGTGCGTTGATAGAAATATTGTTGCGGGAAAAACAATGTAGATGAATCTGCAAGCACATGACCGGAATTATAAACGTTTAAGTCACCAAAGATGGTAGCATTTGCATTATGGAAAATCAAGACTCCATCATTAAAGACAATAATTGGTCCGTTTTGAGACCATGTGCCAGTGACTCTCACGGTATCATGAGGGCTAGTACCAACAAAGAGGGTATCGGTAACCTGAATGTTTTTTAATGTTGAGTTATGAGAGAAGTTGCGGCTTCGTTCCTTTAACTGAGGCATTAGTTTAATCATTTGAAATGCGCCGCTTTGCTGATTAGTAATAGATTTTGTATTTGATTGAGCTTGAAGAGAAGGATTTTCAAAAGACTCTTTAAGAGCATTTGTAATTGTACCTTGTGGAAACAAGAGGTGAGTGTTGTTCGCATTATTATCCTGTGCAATAGAAGGTTGAATGATAACCGAACAACAGATAATGATGGTACAGGCTTTTAGATTTATGTTTCTCATAATTTCAATGTTTAAATTAATCCAACAAAATTAAGGTGTTTTTCTTAAATCAGCAAGAAATATGGATGATTATAAGGTAATTTCAACAAGATTTTCTTTTGTAGGAAAATTATCTTTAGTTTTGGATGCTTGAATTATGGCAAAACCTATCAAACAAAATAAAAACATCAAGCAACCTGAAGTAAAGAAGAAGGTTGACAAAAAAGCTGTTCCTGAAACTAAGGGATGGGTGAAGTGGGCTTTCGTTGGAGTTATAGTTCTGATAACTTATATCGCTTTTATCCCAGCACAGAAAAATAACTTTACTAATTGGGATGATGATCAGTACATCTTAGATAATCCACATCTTGCGAAACCAATCGGGGAGGCAGTGAGTTACTTTTTCTCTAATATTTATTTCAGCAACTATCATCCTCTCACGATGATATTGTATGCTATTGAATTTCATTCCTCAACACCTGTAAAGGGATTGTTTTCTGATCCTGCAATATATCATGATGTGAGTATCTTCATTCATCTGCTGAATGTGATGATGGTGTTCTGGTTCATCTTTTTATTGAGTGGAAGGAGGTTGGAAGTAGCAGCAATCGTGGCTTTGTTCTTCGGCATTCATCCGATGCATGTTGAATCGGTGGCATGGATTGCGGAGTTGAAGGATGTTCTCTATGCTTTCTTTTTCATCGGAGGATTAATCAGTTATTATAAATACATAAACGGAAAAGAAAAGAAGAAGATAAATCTAATCGTTCTCACCTTTATTCTATTTGTCTTATCAGGACTGTCAAAGCCAGCAGCAGTGACGTTTCCATTGATATTGATACTTTTGGATTTCTACAACAAACGTAAATTTACGATAAATGTATGGATGGAGAAGATTCCGTTTTTCATTATCTCTTTAATATTCGGAATTCTGACTATCAAAGCACAGAAAGAAACCGCCATTGGCAGCTTTGAGGCATACAGCATCCTGCAAAGACTCACCTTTTTATCTTATGGAATGCTGGAATACATCTACAAACTCTTCCTGCCGATAAATTTATCAGCCCTCTACCCCTATCCTCAATTAGTAAACGGGAGTCTTCCAATCATCTTTTATCTTACTCCAATCATTGCATTGGCTTTGTTTTACGGGGTTTACAGAAGTTTAAAGTATTCGAGATTGGTGGCATTCGGGGTGTTGTTTTTTATTGCAAATATCATCTTAGTGCTACAATTCTTATCCGTTGGGGTGGCTATTATTTCAGAGCGATATACTTATATTCCTTATATCGGGTTATTATTTATCATCGGGATGGGATTCAGTTGGATTTATCGGAATAAAGACCCTCAGTATTCAAAATTCAAAACTCCCTCCACCCTACTCCTTGCAGTTTTCGCTATTACATGTGCCTATCTAACCAGCGAACGTTGCAAAGTATGGTTTAACAGCGATGTTTTATGGACAAATGAGATCAATAAGTTCCCTAATAACGCCGAAGGTTGGAAGAATCGCGGCGGGTACCTGGTTGATAAATCGAAATTTGATATTAATGCAGGTGCCAATGATTTTGATGCAGCTTTAAAGGATTTCAATACTTCGATGGCATTGAATCCATCTGATTGGAAAAACTATTCGAACCGCGGTCACATCTATGCCATCAAAAAGAATATTGATTCATCTTTGATTGATTATTCAAAGTCCATCAGTCTTAATCCAACCAATGCACCCGCTTATTTAAACAGGGCTTTGGATTATTGCATGAAAGAAAAACTGGATAGCGCCATGCTTGATTTTGATATGGTTATTAAATTAAAGGGTGATGACATGACTTTGTATGAGAACAGGGCTTATGCATATCTGCGACAAGCAAAATATAAGGAATCATTGGCTGATTACAATAAATATATCGGAAACGGTGATAAAATAGCTCCTAATATCTATGCCTTGCGAGGTTTTGATAATTATAAACTGGAGAATTATCAGGCAGCAATCAATGATTACAGCAAAGCAATTGAGATGAATCCGAATTTCCCTGAGGCGTTTTATATCCGTTCGCAATCCTTTCTTGGCTTGGATAAGTTTAAAAATGCGATGGATGATGCTTTGAAAGCACAAAGTTTAGGTTATCCTGTAGATCCGATTTATATGAATCAGTTGAGAGGATTGCAGAAATAATCCCAAATCAATAAAAACGCTTTTGTGCCAACGACGAAGGCAAAATTTTTCGTTGAATAAGAATTTTTACCGTCCAAAAAAGAAACAATTCGTTGTATTAACTTTTGGATTACAGGCTATAATTAAAAAATTATGGCTTGGGAGGAGTTACTCTTAGGTGATAATTAAAAAATTATTGATTGGGAGGAGTTCCTCCCTGGGCATAAATAAAAATTTATAGATGGGGAGGAGTTCCTCCCAGGGCATAAATAAAAATTTATGGCATGGGAGGAGTTCCCTAATGGCCATAATTTTTCCAGTATTTGAGGTAAAAAGCTCCTTAAAGGTCAAATAAGATTAAATAATAATGATTAAGGTTATTAATTATAAATATTTAATATGCTGTTTATCAATGCAAAAATAACATTAATATAAATTTATTAATTATCAATCATTTAAAAGTTCAAAAAAAGAAGCCCGGCAATAATTGCAAGGCTTCTGAATTTAAAATAACTATACTACTACAAATAAAACTTTTCTTATTAATTAATCAATTACCAATTTCGAATTAAGGATTGTTTGCCCTTTCTGGATGGTAACCATATATAATCCTTTTGAAACTCCTTCGATATTCATGACATGTTTATTTTCACCAAGGGCAGCATTATCGAGTTCGGTTTTAATCGTTCTTCCGGTCATGTCGGTCAGATTGATGGAATAGCTGCCCTCTTCCATTGTAGAAAACGAAACACTCACTTGATTGTTTGATGGATTTGGATAGATATTGAATGACGATGACGTACCTGCAAGTTCTTCCAGTCTTTCTGCTGCTGTCGTAAAAGTCTTAATTGATGACCAACCGGAATTTATGCTCCCTGAAGTATTGCAATTGGTCTGAATTTGCCAATCATATTGAGTGTTTAATGATAATCCTGAGAAAGTGTAATCATCGGAAGCAAGAATGGTATAGGTTGACCAGTTATTTTGATTATGCTTGCTTATCCTGATAGAATAATTGTAACCACACTGCGATTGATTCCAAGTTGCTTTAGCCGATGTTCCAAAAATATTGAACGTATTTAAGTTGGTTGGAGTAGCGCAATTATTAGTTACGCTCCTGGTGGCAGTGGTTGTGCAACCTGCAACATTTCTTCCGGTAACTGTATAAGTGTTTACAGAATTAACTGTTGCAGTTTTACTATTTCCACCGCTTGGCGACCAAATGTAAGTACAATAACTCGGTGTTGCAATAAGACTAACACTAGTCGGAGCTATCTGCGAGCAATAATTATAATTATCAGTAGCAGAGCTTATTGATATTGGAGGAATTGAGTTTACTGAAACTGCCAGGTTTCTGTTTGGACTTGTTCCGCAACTGTTAGTGGATTTAACTGAAATGATTCCGCTCGAACCTCCTATGGTTACTGTTATCATAGAATTAGATGAATATCCAATCCATCCCGGAGGTAAAGTCCAGATGTAACTTGTTGCTCCCTGAACTTCATCTACAAAATAAGTTTGAGATGTTCCTGCACATGCCCCGCTGTTACCATGTATAGATGTTGGTTCTACCGGAGGAACATTAACATTTACGTCCAATACTCTTGTATAATTGCTGATACCACAGTTATTAGCTGAATAAACAGAGACATTTCCTCTACCTGCGCCCACTGTTACTATAATACTATTAGTAGTTGAAGTTCCTATCCATCCTGTAGGCAATGACCATCCGTAGCTTGTTGCTCCTGGAACATTAGTGACTGAGTATGTCTGGACACCTCCTTGGCAAACATTAGAACTACCCGAAATAGCACCAGGAGTACTTGGATTATTTGCAATATTAACTGTTGCAGAAATAGAGGACACATGAGCACTGGCATCTGTAACGGTTACTGAATATGTTCCTGATGCTAACCCTATGAGATTTTGGGTAGAGGCACCATTATTCCATGCAAAAGAATAAGGAGCTATGCCATTACTCACAGTTAAAGTTATTGTTCCATTATTAGTTCCACTGCAAGTATTAGTTATATTAGTCGTCAAAGTAATACTTCCATAGGAGCTTGAATTGAATAAGGTTAATGCCATTAATAAACAAAGGCTTAAAAAACCACCTTTGATACTGATATTGTTCTTTAGGTTGAGATTAGAGTTCATGACTTCTTTATTTTGATTTAATTATTAATATTGATGTGCAGCAAAAATACATCTGAAACATTGGCAGAAAATATCGTTTTTATCCATTTATAAATAGATGTAAGGATTGTAAACTAATAATTCATAATTTATCCCCGAAAGCTATACTTAAAACATCGAAAACACTCTATAAATAAGGGGCTTTGCTAATCAATGTTTAAATATAAATCAAGAGGTTAATATAGTATTCCAATCAAGAAATGAGTGCAAGAATTCGAATATAGGTTGATTAATATTGATAATACTTCAAAATAACTATAACCATGAGTTAATGCATCTAAGTATTAAGTAAATTGAATGTAGGTTTGTATTGTTTTTTCAATGATTTTGGCATTATGACAAGACAGTTAGGTTTTCTGTCATAACCGACATGTTTTCTATCTTGACTGGCAGGTTTTCTAACTGAGCAGTTAAACCATCAATTCAAGTGTATTTTGGCATTGATATGCATAATATCTTATCTAAAATCAGTTTTAAAAAAAGAAGCCCGGCAATATTTGCCAGGCTTCCAGTGCTTATATCAGTGTGTTAAACTAATATTCTAAATATAATTTATTAATCAATTACAATTTTCGATTTAAGATTTGTGCTTCCTTTCTGCAAATTAACCATATAGATGCCTTTTGAAATTCCATCAAGGTTTGTGATGTGACTGTTTTCTCCAAGTCCTGCATTATCAACCTCGGTTTTTACTATTCTTCCCGTCATATCAACCACATTAATAGTATAATTACCCTCCTCCATAGTAGAAAAAGCAATGTTAATTTGACTTATTGCTGGGTTTGGATAGATATTGAAAGATGTAGTTGTGCTGCTTGTTTCCTCTTCTACTCTTTGCGCTGCTGTGATAAATGATTGAATTGTAGAATATCCTGAATTTATCGAACCTGTTGTATTGCAGTTTGTTTGAATTCTCCAGTCATATTGGGTACTTAATGATAAGCCGATAAAAGCATAATTACTTGAAGGAGAGATGGTAAAAGATGTCCAGTTGTTTTGATTATGGAGGCTAATCTGGATAGTATAATTATAACCGCACTGTGATTGACTCCAGTTTGCTTTTGCCGATGTTCCCAAAATATTAGAAGTATTTAAGCCGGTAGGAAGGGCACAATTATTTGTAACTGCTTTAGTGGCCGTGGTGGTACAACCGGCAATATTAGTAGCTATAACAGTAAAAGTATTAACAGAACTTACTGTTGCAGTTTGATTATTTCCACCGCTTGGTGTCCAGGCATAATTAGAATATCCTGATGAAGCCATCAAGTTTACACTTGTAGGTGCAATTTGAGCACAATAGTTATAATTTGATTGGTTTGTTGTAATCGATACTGGATTTATGGAGATTGGAGTAACATAAAGCATTTGTACAAGACTCATTCCACAATTGTTTACAGCTTTAATCCTTACATTTCCACTTGTACTTCCAGTAGTTACCACTATTCTTGAACCAGAAGAACTTCCAACCCATCCAGAAGGTAAAGACCATAAATAACTTGTAGCTCCTGCAACCTCATCAACATAATAAGTTTGAGTTGAACCTGCACAAGGAGTTGTGTTTCCATAAATCATATCTGGTAATATTGGAGCATAATTAGAACTAACTGCCAAAACTCTTGTATAATTGCTTATGCCGCAATTATTTACTGAAAGAACAGAAACGTCTCCACTTTGATAACCTGTTGTTGTTGTTATTGTTGTGGAAGTTGATGTTCCTGACCAGCCAATTGGTAAGAACCAATAATAACTTGTAGCACCTGGAACAGCTTCAATAGAATATGTTTGAACGGTTCCTGCGCAAACGTAGCTGTTTCCATATATAGTACCCGGTGTATTTGGAATATTTGAAATTGAAACAAACATACTTCTTACTGAACTCGAGCCACAATAATTATTTGCTGTTACTCGGATAATTCCGCTAGTTGATCCTGAAGTTAAAACAATTGAATCAACGGTTGATGTTCCGGTCCAACCTGATGGCAATGTCCATGTATAACTACTTGCACCTGCAACAGGAGCTACTGAATATGTTTGAGTAGTCCAAACACAAAGGTTGTTTGGTCCTGAAATTAAACCTGGTTCACTTGGAGTAACAGAAACTGTAATACCTAATGACTTTGTTGGGCTTGAACCACAATTATTATTTGCTCTTACAGAAATGTTTCCACTTGAATTACCTGCAGTTATTGTAATTGAATTAGAAGTAGATGTTCCTACCCATCCTGCTGGCATTGTCCAAGTATAACTTAGTGCGCCATTAACCGGGGCTACTGAATAAATTTGAGTGTTTCCCTGGCAAATTGTTATGCTACCCGATATACTTCCGGGTTGTGAAGGAGCATTTGAGAATACGTTTACTGAAGTAGACGAATGACCCATACATCCGTTATTATCTGTTACCGTAACAGTTAAATTATAAAACCCCGGAGTATTTATTGTTGTAACTTCTGTATGACATCCATTTGACCAGGAATAGGCAGTATAACCACTACCCGCATCAAGAGTCAGGGAATTACAGGCATTTGGGCCACCTGTAATAACAGGAGTTGGATTTGGATTAGTTCCTACCGTTTTTGAAATACTCGCTGAACTACCAACTGCATCTGTTACAGTTACTGAATAAGTTCCTGCAGCTAATCCGGATAAATTTTGTGTGGTCGAGCCGTTACTCCAATGAAAAGAATAAGGAGAAGTACCATTTGTTGCTGTTAAAGTAATTCCTCCATTACTAAGTCCGGCACAGGTATTTGTTGTGCTCGCAGACAATATAATATTTGATAAAAAAGGTTCAGAAGAGTAATTGCTTCCAAAGGAACTTAAATTTGAAATTGATAGACAAATGAATAGACATAAGATAATATGTCTGATTTTACTTGTTAGGTTTGAGGTTAAGATTGATTTCATTTTATTAGATTTTTGATTTTAAATTCATGGTTTTATACGCCCAATACATTCCAATAGTTAGCCCTATTCTTTTCTTTTTGCTTATATTTTTAATTAATGTAAGGATTTTGACATAAAAATGAAAAATCTGCAAACAGAGATTATTAAGGTTAGATAGTTGGAATTACCTTATATATAAAGGGATTGAGCCTTCTTAATCTTAAATTAAAAGATTAAAACAATGCTCGTCTATCCAAAAGAAGCACGTAAGATTTCTGCTCCAGATAAGGCTAAATTAAGAAATTATCATAAAAAATTCGGAAGAGTATCCTTTCTTAAAACTCAGATAAATCAAAAAAAGTAAGCTATCCATCAAAAATCAATAGACTTAAAACCTTCATATTTCAACCAAACTCAAAATAGTTTTGCTGATTCACTTTAAATAACCGCGCCATATACTCTAATAAGCGACAATTTTAAGATTAAAATCTAATAGCTATAATAAATGTTCAATACCTTTTGTTTTATCATTATGCTTTGTATCTTTGCCACCCTAATAAATCAGATAAAATGAAATTCTTTATAGACACAGCAAACCTAAGCCAGATACAAGAAGCGCATGACCTTGGCGTTCTTGATGGCGTTACCACAAATCCTTCATTGATGGCAAAAGAAGGCATCAAAGGGCACGATAATATCATGAAACACTATGTTGATATTTGTAATATTGTCGAAAACAATGTCAGTGCCGAAGTTATTGCTACCGATTTTGATGGGATAGTGAAAGAGGGCGAGTTCCTCTCTTCTCTTCACCCTAAAATTGTTGTTAAAGTTCCGATGATTAAGGATGGTGTTAAAGCAATTCGCTATTTTTCCGAGAAAGGAATCCGTACCAATTGCACTTTGGTTTTCTCTGCCGGACAAGCAATTCTTGCAGCAAAAGCAGGTGCTTCTTATGTATCGCCTTTTATAGGGAGGTTAGATGATATTTCTTACGATGGCGTGGCTTTGATTGAACAGATTGTAAATATATATGGCAATTATGGCTTTGAAACAGAAGTTTTAGCTGCTTCTATCCGTCATACTGTTCACATAGTTAAATGTGCTGAAGCAGGTGCTGATGTGGTTACCTGTCCTTTAAATGTTATCCTTGATTTATTGAAACATCCATTAACGGATATTGGTCTTGCTAAGTTTTTAGCAGATGCAAAGAAGTAAATTCTCAGAGTAATTTAAAGATTTCCTCTTATTTCCTGTTCTCGTTCAATGGCTTCAAACAAGGCTTTGAAGTTGCCTTTACCAAAAGACTTGGCACCTTTGCGCTGGATTATCTCGAAAAACAAAGTCGGTCTGTCCTCAACTGGTTTGGAGAAAATTTGAAGTAGATAACCTTCATCATCCCTGTCAACTAATATCCCAAGTTTCTGAAGTTCTTCAATGGGCTCATCAATTTTACCTACTCTATCTGTTAATTCCTCATAATAACTTGAAGGAACTTTCAGAAAATCTATCCCACGACGCTGTAGTTCGGTTACTGTTTTAATAACATCATGGGTGAGGATAGCAATATGTTGCACACCTGGTCCTTTATAAAACTCAAGGTATTCATCAATTTGAGATTTCTTCTTTCCGGAAGCTGGTTCATTGATTGGGAACTTGATAAAGCCATTTCCATTAGATACAACCTTACTCATCAACGAACTATATTCAGTAGAAATATCATTATCATCAAAAGTAATAATCAGTTTGAAGCCCATCACATCTTCGTAGAACTTAACCCAATCGTTCATCTTGCCTAATTCAACATTACCAACGCAATGGTCAACATGCTCTAAACCAACTGGCTCTGATTTGAAGTTACTTTTTGCCGGAACATAGCCTGGAAGAAA
>Ga0207096_1065_pt1 | contig 18912 bp, 15 predicted proteins | sample Alteio_BWMinHeat_86_FD_153547 | JGI IMG/M metagenome (GOLD analysis project Ga0207096, IMG submission 153547) | Enriched cells from forest soil in Barre Woods Harvard Forest LTER site, Petersham, Massachusetts, United States -... | ecosystem: Environmental > Terrestrial > Soil > Temperate forest >...
GTTTATTGTCCTTATTAAAAGGCAAAGTCCCTGCATAATGAATACTCGAACCATGCCCGGGATAAACTCTTTTCAAAGCGTAACATCCCAATGAACGAAGGGCAGCAACAAATTTATCTTCTCTTTTTCTAACATACTTTTTCTCCGCTTCCGAAAGGATATATTCAGCCTTCATCTTATCACCTGTAGGAGAAGAAGAATCTTTTTCTAAAGTAAGATATTTGTTTTCAGATGCTTGTTCAGGATGATGAATACCCATAATTATCAATCCTGAAAGTAAATATCGTATCAATATTCTTCCATCATTAAAATTAACAGGCGTCTCTTTTATCAACCGAAATAACATCAAGGAACGATAGCTATATAATGATGCCATTGCAATATTAATATTCTTCCTTCCTTCATCATGAAATAAAGATAGCTGTGCAAATCCTGTTTTATATTTCTCTATTTCTTTACCCATCATCTTTGGTTGTAAGCAAGGAATATAACAATAAGGATTACTAATAATAGGTAACTTAATATTCGTTTTTTGAAATGACCTTAAAACAATTCTTGCAGTACCTAACACACCTGGAGAAAGAATTAACTTCCTTGTTTTATATATAATTTCTTCATTATTATTTGTATCTATACAATAAACAGAAACAATACTATCTTCTTCAGAAAACCTGATTACTAGTTTATTAGAGATATAATTAAAATTAGTATTCTTCTTCAGCTCCTCAATAGTTATCCAAGGGCGATAAGCACTTTTGTCTCTGTCAGAATAAAAGTCCATATCCTGATATTTAAAAGCCTTTCTTCCATTCAAATCCTTTGTAATTAAGGCAAGTGCAGGCTGACCTAAATAGAAACCTTTATCATTCAGCTTCTTTCCTTTCTTAAGATAATTAGAATGTAATAACTTATTGTTATTATCCAATTCAATACCTGGTTGATAATTATTTAAATGTCCAATCGTATAAGGACTTGCATCATCCTTGTTTCCTGATACTCCAATCCGTTCACTAACCCAACTATATGCATCATTCATTTTAGAATCATCCAATCCTGCCTTCTTAAGCTCTTCTTTTGAATAAACACAACATCCTAAACCCCAACCACTTCCAAGACCACCAATAGCAAGACTTTCCATTGGAAAGAATGTTTTGGAATCTATTTGTAAATACTCGTCAACTGCTTCTGTAATAAATTTTCTTGAAGGAGTTAATTGTGCTCCTGTAGATAACTCTCCCCAAGGAATTCCCTCAAAGTCTTTACCTATTAAATATTTATATTGATCTTTATCTTCTTTACGTATAGAATTAAAATCTTTATCGGGAATTAACGATGGATAATCAGTGTCTTCCTTTCCTACATCAAGCATAGTTACTTTTGCCCCTGCTTCAACAAGAGTTTGAGCTGCCATTGCTCCAGTGCATCCAGACCCAACAACAATGAAATCATGTATCTCTGACATGATAGATTTCCGTTATTTGTTTTTTATTCCTGCAATGATGTCTTCCATCTTCATAGCACGGGAACCTTTAATAAGGACAACATCGTCCTTTTCAATAAGGAATTTAAGATATTTCATTAATACTTCCTTAGAATCAAAATGAATGGTGTTCTCCATGAGTTCATTGGATTTATTAAAAGCATATTTCATGTCCTTGCCAATTGAAAGTAAACAATCTATCTTTGATGAGCCGATTAAAATTCCAAGTTCCTCATGTCCCTTCTTACTTGTAGTTCCCATTTCAGTCATATCTCCCAGAACAGCAATCTTTCTTCCCTTAGTTTTAATTTGTTCTAATGTTTTTATAGCAGCAATCATAGAATCAGGATTCGCATTGTAACAATCGTTTATTATAGTTATTCCATTAATATGATTCACCTCCATCCGTTTGGAAAATGCCTGATAACTTTCCAATCCCTTCTTGATTTGCTTTCCTGATAATCCAAACTGAAAACCAATTGCAGCAGCAGCAAGTGCATTAGAAACAGAATGTTCGCCGGGAACTTTCAATTTAATCTTCGTAGTTACTCCTTTATAAGTAACTTCAAAGTTTGGTAATGCAGATTTATCTAAACCTAAGAATTTTCCCTTAACTGCAACTCTTCCTTTAAATCCATAAGTAAGTTTCTTTTTTATTCCCTTCGCCTTTGCAACAATATGTTCATCATCCTGATTGATAAAGGCAAACTGGTCTTTCTTTTTCAGATAATCAAATAATTCTCCCTCAGCTTTTGCAACACCTTTTATTGTTTTAAAAAATTCGAGATGCTCTCGTCCAATATTAGTTAGGATACCATAATCAGGTTCTAATATCTTAGATAAATATTTTAACTCATTAAAATGATTAGTCCCTATTTCTATAACCCCAATTTCATGTTTCTCCTCCAATCGTAATAAAGTCAATGGGACACCGATATGATTATTCAGATTCCCTTCTGTCTTCAAAACATTGTATTTTTGCGATAGAACAGAAGCAATCATTTCTTTAGCAGTTGTTTTTCCATTGCTGCCACCAACTGCAATGAAAGGAATATCAAATCTCTTGCGATAACTATTTACAAGAAAGCCTAATGAAAGTGTTGTATCATTAGTTACAAACACAACATATTTGATAAGCTTATTTTTATTTTTTTTATACCAATCTTCGTTCACTACACAGATAGATGCACCTTTTTTATACGCTTCTAAAACATAATCATGTCCATCTAAGTTCTCTCCCTTTATCGCAAAATAAATATTGCCTTTCTTAATGGTCCTTGTATCAATTGAAACAATATTGTTGCATCCAATACTCTTAACTTGGGGAAACCAATAAATCTCTTTAATGTCTGCCACATACAAATCTATAATATTTATCGGAGGCATATATTAAAATAAAGTTTTATCATCTTTTGTTTCATCATATACCGAACGGTCAATCAAAACTTGTGGCAATGATTTACTTGCTTTTGCTCCGAGAGTTTTAATATCTTCCACTTTCTTAATAAGATTCCCTTTGCCTGTGGATAGTCTATTCATTGACTCCTCATAACTCTTTTGAGTTCCTTTTAATTTGTTTCCAACATCAACTAAACTCTCCATCAGTAAAACAAACTTGTCATATAGATCTCCACTTTGTTTTGCTATTTCCATTGCATTACGGTTTTGATATTCTTGCCTCCATAAGCTTGAAACTATTTTTAATGTAGATATAAGATTTGTCGGGCTTATTAATAATATCCTTCTCTCATAAGCATAACTCCATAAATCATTATCTGTTTGAACTGCAAGGAGAAAAGCCGGTTCTATCGGAATAAACATCAATACAAAATCAAGACTTGTGAGTTGATATAAATCCTGGTAATTCTTTGCACTCAAAGTATTTATATGAAGTTTTATCGCATCAATATGCATCTTCAATTCAATGTCTTGTTTTGTTTTATCATCTTCATTTGAAAACCTTTCATAAGCATTCAATGAAACTTTGGAATCTATCACAATACTTTTATTCCCGGGATAATTAACTACTATATCAGGTTGCAAACGTTTCCCTTCATCATCGGTAAAAGACTTTTGTACAAAGTATTCTCTATCTTTCACCAAGCCTGATTTCTCTAATATGTTCTCCAGAATCATTTCGCCCCAATTGCCTTGTGTCTTTGCTTGTCCTTTCAAAGCATTCGTCAGGTTATTTGCTTCCTTGCTGATGGTTTGATTTAAAACAACCAGGTTCTTTATCTCATTCTGCAAAGAGAATCGTTCCTTCGATTCTTTATCATAAGTATCCACCACTCGTTTCTCAAAATCCTTTATCTTTTCATTGAGAGGTTTCAGTATTTCATCAATATTTGTTTTGTTCTGTTCAGTAAACTTCTTGCTTTTATCTTCCAGTATTTCATTTGCCAGAAGCTTAAACTCAGTAGTAAACTTTGTTTGAATGTTTTCAATCTCTTCCTTTTGCTTTTCTAATTTCTCTTGTATGTTCTTATAACTTTCTTCTTTTGTAGATAATTGTTTATTCAATGAAATATTCTTTTCTTGTTCAGAATTAGTCTTCGCTTTCCATTCTTCAATATCCCTTAATAAATCAATAATTCTTGATTCAGCAATTCTTTTCTCCGTAGAAAGGTTGTTTATCTGCCTCTCTAATTCATCTGCCTGTTCCTGCGGAATACCTTTATTCCCTTCAAACTTATATTTAGCAATAAAGAATCCTGCAATGACTCCTAAAGCAACCCCTGTTATTAATAATACTACTTCCATTTCATTTTCTTTCGTTGCAAATGTAAGATGAATTCTTGAATATTGTTACATTTGCATAGTAATAATGAATCTATTTAAAACATTTCTTGAAAACTCAGGCAACTATTTTGTTTTCATTCGTATTAGATAAAATAGCAGATGGATATTGATGACCTGATAGCTGGATGCTTGGAAGGCAGTAAACGCCATTTTGATGAGCTGTATGAAAAATATTCATATAGGTTATACCTTATTTGTCTGCGCTATTCAGGAGATGAAGATGAAGCCAAGGATATTTTACAGGATGGATTTATTAAAGTTTTTATGCAATTGAAGACATTTGATATTAAAAAAGGTTCGTTTGAAGGATGGTTGAAAAGGATATTTATCAATCTATCCATTGATTATTATAGAAAGAAGTCAATATCACTTAACTCTGTTTCTACAGACAATATCCCTGATTATTTTGCTGATGATGACGAGGAGCCGGAATATAACTTTACGCAGGAACAATTATTAGGTATGATACAAGAATTGCCCATTGGTTATCGTACGGTATTTAACCTATATGTTATTGATGATTTGGGACATAAAGAAATTGCCTCCTTGTTGGGAATATCAGAAAGCACTTCCAAAACTCAATTCTTAAAAGCTAAAAAACTACTTCAAAAAAGAATTAAAGGATATTTATTGACAGAACAATCAATTCAAAATGAAGGATAAAGATAATATAGAAAAACTTTTCGGAGATAAATTTAAAAATGCTGGTGCCAAACCACCAGATGGTGTTAAGGAAGCTATTGAAAAGAAATTAGTTGATAACGGATATCTTAAAAATAATGGTAATTCAAAAAAAGGTCTATACTGGACTTTTGGTATAATAGCCTTTTTATCAGTTATTATCTCATTGGCTTATTTCCTTAACCAAAATAATGGCATAGATAAAAACCCGTCTCCACAAATTGTCAGTAATTCTAAACTAACTGATGGAAAATCATTACCAAATGATATTAACCCTTCAAAAGATTTATCAAACCAAAAAACGGCAAATAAAATTGGTATCTTAAATAATAATCAGCGAAACGATGATAAAAGCAGTTCAAATTCAACTCAATCAAATACAGATGAAAGCTCTTCGAATCAAAAACTTGTTTCATCTTCAAATTCTAATGGTTTAAGTCAAAATAATGAAATAAATATTTCATCAACTGAAAAATTAAAAAATCAAAACGGCGATAATCACAATACCTCTTCAATAATAAAAGACTCAATTGCTGAAAAACAAAGTAATGTCATCGTTTCTGATAATCAAATTACTAATCTGACTAATAATGTAACCAAACCGGATTCTGTTGCCTCATCTTCAAATAATAAAGTCATTGACACTATTAAAAATAATAAGGACTCTAATCAAATAGCAGTTAAAGATACCACCTCAATAACTCCTGAGATTCCAATTAACCCTAATTCAAAAACAAAACATCTATTTGCAATTGATTTATCAATAGCTCCTCAAATCAGCAACGCTAGTTATTCCGGATTGAATTCTTCTTTTCAATCAACCGCAGATGCTTCTAAAAGTGCAGAAAAGCAAAAGATTTCCTTCGTATCAGGATTAGGGGTTAATATGAATTTCCATAACTTCATTATTGAAGCAGGGATTAACTATACCCGCCTTACAAGCACCTTTTCATATAATAAAACAAGCATATCTTATGATACTTCGGCAAGCCATTATAATTATATTGATTCGACATATATTTATGCAGATAATCAAGATACAAGTGATATGGACACTATGACTGTTCATCTTGATAGCAATTGGGTTCATAAATCAAATACCATAACATCTAAAACTCCTACATCAGCAACAAATCGAATTGATATTATCGAATTTCCTTTCCTAATAGGATACAGATTCTCAGTCGGTAAGTTTGATATAGATATAAAAGAAGGTGTTTCCCTTTCATTAATCACAAGCATAAGTACAACTGTATTTTCTCCTGATTCAAACCAAGTAACGGTCTATAACTCCATGACCGATTCCCCCTATCGGAAAACTTACTGGAGTTTCTTATGCGCCGCAAATATTGCCTATAACATAGATGAAAGATTCTCTCTCTTCCTTCAACCTAAAATGAAATTAGGCTTAACAAGCATCTACAACAGCAGTTATCCTATTTCTGAAAGGCTTCAAAACTATTCTTTGGCATTAGGGCTTAGAATAAAACTTTAATCCCCAGGCAACCATTTCAAAATTCACCGTATTATAGGTAAAAACAAAATGTACTACCTCTTAAAATATAAATAATGAAAAAATCTAAACTTAAAAGTATCGTTTTTGTTCTTGTCCTTTTTGCACATCAGGGTAAATGATAAAGTAACTACTCAAAAAAATCTCTATCCTAAGATAGATTTAGTGTTAGTGTTAATTTTCCTTCGAAAGCGTCCTTTTCCCAGGGACGCTTTCTTTTTATAAGAGGGGAAGATGGTTAATAGTCTTCTTTGGAAAATCATCATTATCTTCCAAAACCCTGTTTACCGTTCTTTTTATCAATAAAAGATGATTTTGGGTGACAATCATCCTCCAAAATTATCGAAAACAAGCCAAATGTTAGATAAATGAGTTTTGGGGTAGATGAAAAAGTGTCGTTTTTAGCCTAAAAGGAGTTACTGTTTTACGAAAACAGCAACGTGGAAATGCAAAACTTAAAGCTGTTTTACGAAAACAGCAACGTGGAAATGTAAAACTTAAAGCTGTTTTACGAAAACAGCAACGTGGAAATGCAAAACTTAAAACTGTTTTATGAAAACAGCAACGTGGAAATGTAAAACTTAAAGCTGTTTTGTGAAAACTTAAAACGGTTTTATCAAAATCTAAAACTTTTTTATTGGAGATGATTTAACTCTCAACCCCCTAATTACCCCATCCCTCCCTATCCAGACTTCGGTATTGGATAGCTTCGGACAGATGTTCGGTTTTGATGTCGGTGCTTTCAGATAAATCGGCAATGGTGCGCGAAACTTTTAATATCCTGTCGAAAGCTCTTGCCGATAATCCCAGTCGTTCCATAGCTTTTTTCAGAAGAGAGATGCCTTCGGGAGTCAGTTGGCAATGGTCTTTTAATTGTTTCGATTTTATCTGGGCATTGCAATAAACTTCCTCAATGCCCTCATATCTTTTTTCCTGAATTTGTCGCGCTTTGATAACCCTGTCACGAACTTTATTGCTTCGCTCCGAATTACTTTCCTCCACCAGTTCATTGAACTTAACAGGGGTAACTTCGATGTGAATATCAATCCTGTCCAATAGCGGTCCCGATATCTTGCTCAGATACTTTTGAACAACACCTGGAGCGCAAACGCAATTTCGTTCAGGATGATTGAAATATCCACAAGGGCATGGTTGCGTTGCCTTTTTCCGCTTTGGATAACACTATATTGAAGTCATCATATAATCAATGTATTTTTGAAATTAATGCTATAGGAGACCATATTCGTAAAAAGCGAATTGATTCTAACCTGTTACAAGAAGATGTTGCTGCAATAATTGGGGTAACAACTGATTCTATAACCAATTGGGAAAATAAACGTACTTTTCCGGTTATGAAACATATGCCTGGAATAATTAAATTTCTTGGATATGTTCCAATGAAATTTGATCAAGAAACTTTGGGAGGTAAAATACGTTTTTATCGAAATATACATGGACTAACATTAAAACAATTTGGAAATTTAATAGATGCCGATGCCTCAACGGTTGGTGAATGGGAAAAAAATAAAACTATGCCTTATCAAAAAAGGATGAAGCTGTTATTACAGGTTTTAAATGGTACTTTGTCTAAAGAATGATTTATACTAATCGCCAAACAAACCTCCGATAATCGCCACAAGTGCAACGGAAACTAAAACGCCTCCTATAACTCTTTCAGTATCATCGTTCTTCCTTTGATTATTACAAGTCATATTTGTCAATGTTTGGCATGAATAATTTATTGCATCATACGGCTCTCGGTCAATGACTTTTTGTAAGGCAATTGATACCATTTGAATAGGATTATTTGAACAAACCTTATTATCAAGTGACACTTTTTCGTTTTCCGCAAATTCATCCCATGTAACCAAAACTGCACGACCTGGAGAAATATGATTATGCACAAGTATGTGAGTACCATTTGAAGATGTTCCAATATAAATACCTTTATGGTCAATTAAATGCCTAAGGACAGAATGAATTTTAGGGCGTTTGTAAATTTTTCCAGTAAGCGCATTAAACTTCACCCGTAATGATGTGCCATTGTCGAAGTACAAATCAACAAAATTATAATTACGATCAAATTGAAAGTATGTAAGTTCCATTCTTTTTAATTTTCAAATGCAAATATATAAAATTTTATTTTACTCCACAACAATTTGATTCTGCGACTTAACAATTATTTGTGGTTTTCCTTTAAATATTTCAACTAAACCGTTCACACAAATATTTTTACCTTTAAGATATTCTGCCGGAATGTACTTGAAATTTTTTATATCCGATTCCCAAATGACAACTGTAAAAAGTTGTTTTGGATATGAATTACCAAAATTCAAAAAAAGTTGTTCTCTCGTTTCCTTTGGCAACATATGAATCTATTACCTTACCGCAAATTGTGGTTATTTTGTTTTCATAGTATTTTGCAGAATCAGGTGGAACAGTCTGTGCAGTTGCATATGAGATAATACACAAAAAGATTATTAAACAGAATGTTGATTTCATTCTTTTTCGTTTGAGGCAACAAATATAGCTATAATATTAATAAACATTCTAATCATTTGAAACAAATTGGGACTTAATTATTTTTTATTATTCAAATATCACTCTTCTTTCTGACAGTATCGGCAACCGCTTTCAATATACTTTCTTGTTTTTGTTTTGCGTTCTCTTGCGAAATTGCATCATATTCCACTTTAACCCTATAGCCCTTCACTCTTTCTTCAGTGCTAGCTTCCTTTGCCACCTGCTGATCTAAATAGATAAACAATTCGTTAGGTTCAAAAACTAGAATTTTTGATAACTGAACAGCATCAAGTTTTTCTTTCAGCCTATTTTTAATTTTTTCTAAACTTTTCCGTTCTGTTGAGCAAATAACGATTGTTTCATACCCTGCTGCTAAACATTTTTCAATATTGTGCACCTCCCAATCCTCCGTAGTAGTCATTGATATTTCACACGCTATTTTCTTACCATTCCGTTCAAGGCTCACATCCACCCGTCCTTTTCCATCGGGTGTCGGTTCCTCAATGCTTGCCCTATAGCCTCTGGATTCTGCCATCCGTTTAATCAATGTTTGCAAATAGCGGTGTTGGCTGATTGCTTTCTTTTCAGCACTTTTTGCAATATCTGATTGCGGTCTTTCGATTGGTTGTATTGGTTTTAGTTCTTCTTTTTTTGGTTGTTCTTCTTGTATTGGTTTTACAGTTTCCTTTTCAACTTTGGCATCCTCCATTCCTCGTAACATCGCTCCTATAAATGCCTGAACTTCATGTGAAGGCGTAGCATACTTTTCCCGTGATTGCGCAATAACAGAATCTTTTGTTTTTTCGGCGATTGCATAATCACGCTCAGGAAGAGGACTGGTCGTCAAATTGAAGTCATATTCTGGTCTGTCAATCCGCACTATGGCTTCTCCGATGCCTAAATCCTGTAAGTCCCGTGCTTCAAAGAATGAGAAGCCACTCTCAAACTTCTTAGCATCAATATCACCGACTCTGAAACATATTCGAGTGCCGGCATTGGAAATGACCGAACTTGCCAATTCACTGTCATACTTAGTCAGTTGTTGCATATCCTGATGGGCTAATATTAAGCCGACATGGTATTTCCGTGCGCCTGATAAGATACCCGCCATTGAAGGAGTAATAAAGTTCTGGAACTCGTCAATATAGAGGAAGAAATCATTGCGGGCTTCTTTGCTTATTGCCTGCCTTGCCATAGCAGCTTGATATATCTTTGAGACAAATAAAGTTCCTAAAATGTAGCTATTTTCTGTTCCAATTAATCCTTGGGACAGTTTCACCAAGAGAATCTTGCCATCCAATATTTCTTCAAAGTTCAGCCCTTTCTTCTGCGATACCATATTTCGTATCAGCTTGGGTCGAAGGAAAGTATCAAGGCGGGTCAGAATTGGACCAATTGAGCTTGATTTAAGCAAAGGGAATTCCTTCTGCCAGTAATACACAATGTTGGGATCGGAAACAGTTTTCAGGTAATTATCCCTGAAACTTTTTTCCACTAAGAATCTGCGCAGGTCAACTAACGTTCCACCTTGCTCGCTTTCTAAAAATGCTAGGATTGCATTGGCAAAGACCGAATTCATTTGATCGCCCCATGATGTGCTCAATCGCCTGAAAACCGCCACTAAATCTGATGACAGAATATCTTTTTCAATCTCAGAATGAGCGGACAGAATATTGAATCCTACTGGAAATTGCGCATCGGCGGGGTCAATTACTATTACATCATTAATTCTATTTTCAGGAATCCATTGCAAAATGCTTTGGATTAAATCGCCATGAGGGTCTAAAACGGCTATTCCGTTACCTAAATTAATGTCCTGTACAATGCAGTTTAACAGGAAGGTTGATTTACCTGTTCCGGTGGCTCCGATGACATGGGTGTGTTTCAGGCGTTGGGAAGAGGTCAAGGTTACCATGCGCTGCCATCCTTGGTGGAAGTTAGTGCCAAGTACAAAATCATGTCCTAGGGTGATACTGTCCGGTGCTGCCTTGGTTTTCTTGGTGTCCCGTTCCAGTTTTGAGGATTGCACTGATATGGATGGCAGGTGGACAAAGGTGGCAAGCTCACTGGTATTTAGCAACATCCCTAAGCGGTGCGATTCCCGTAAATACACGTCATCCATCCGTGTATCAAAGTCATAGCCTTCGTATGAAAGATGAATGAGGGAATTGCCCTGTGAACGGGAACTTCGGATGAGGGCATTGCCGATGTCGCTTGCAATATCAATAGCGCGGTTTTCTGTTTGGGCTTGCCCGATTGTCCTGATGGTTACTCCAAATAGCGGGCTGGAAATTTTGTCTTTTGCCAAGGACAGCATTTCCGGCGCATCCAAAAAAAATGCTTTACCGTCATTATCCATCACCGAACGCATGATGCTCTCTGCCCAAGGGTTGTGAGCTCCCTTAAAGAGAATTTGGATAGCTCCTTGTTCGCCTTCATTCAGATTCTCTAAGATTCCGAATAGCCCAGTGAGCGGGTCAAGGTCAAAGCCTTGTGCCATTGAGATAGGGCGCATGAACTCCACCTGCAAGCCAAAGTCAGTGAGGCAGGTAATATATTGGTCTTTGATGATGTCGCCTAACAAATCAGTTTTGTCATGCAAAATGCTTTCAGGGAAATATGCTTTAACCTGGCTTTGCAAGGTACTGTAATCTGATTCACGACAAACAAACTGAATTCTGATGGAGACATGGGATGCAATGATTTCAAAACTAATTGGTGCAGTGGAAGAAGAAAGCATTAATAACAGTTGCTCCGTTTCATCTGTCTTTATTTTCCTTCCTTTCGGTAATGATATGCTTACTGCCCGCAACTCCTCGCTGTTTTGAAACACAAACGGTTCAATCTGAAATTCTTCAACTACTTCTTCCTGAGATTGTTTAGGGGTCTCTTTAAAAAGATCAGCTAATTTGCTTAACAATGTGGGACGTTTACCATCATCAAAGGTTGTTTGTCTGGGAGGGGTATAATGAAAAAAGAAGGGCACAAAGGGTGGTTCAAGGTCAACCGAATCACCATAGACATACCATCCTCTCCCTCGTTTTTCCCATTCGTAAAATTGAGTGGTCAGGGCTTGGTATAGCGGAATACTCATAAAACAAATTTACTATCTTCTATTTACCATCCTTCGGCTGTCTTTCAAGTTCAGACAAAGCCCTATATCCTTTTGCTTTCGATATGTCTTCAATGGTCGCCATCACCACCGCATGGACTGCTGACTTGAACATGCTCTCCGTATCAATCTGGTAGTAGGTTTTATTCCCCCTGTCTTTCCCCGAAAGCGAATTGATGATGGGAATTTTAGAGACTGCATCTTCATCCTTCTCACCGAGCCACCATGAAATGAATGAGCCTGTACCGAAGGGAGCGCAGCATATATCAAACACATATTCATTGCGGGAAATCCGTAGGTACTCCCTTCGGGAAGAGAAGATGCCTCCTTGCGAAAGGTTCTTGCGGGAAAAGGATATATTCGGCATTTCTCTTTTTTTAATGCCCGCTTCGACATTGGCATAGAAGTCTTGTGATGAGAACTGGGCTTCATCGAAGTGATGCTGCCAGTGGGAGAGGTTGGTTACTCTTGGGTTGTTGTTTCTGTTGACAATAATAATGACGATGATTGCGATAATAATAAGGATGGGGATCATGATGTTGAATATTTGGTTTTGAGAGCAAAGATACGATTTGTACCGGATATATTTTTTATAGAATCTATTTTGCGCAAATCCCGACATGAATCCGGTATTTCCCGACAAAATTTTGCGCATATTCCGACATTATTCGCTTCAAAAAATATTTTACTTTTGCTCCCACAGATAAAAAATGTCTTTATAAAAGAGTTTTCAAAAATCTATCCTACAAAATCATGAAACGGATAATTACTTGGTTACAGACTGTTGCAGGTGTAATAACTGCAATAACGACAATTGTCGGAGCCCTTATAGCATTGGTGGGAATTCTGCATGCGAATGGGTTCTTTGCATCTAAGAATAATACGGATGATGTTTATAAAACGGTAACAAGTTATTACAATGATATTAATAAAAACAATGCAGTCGCGGCAAACTATTTTGACAATAAAATTGATCAGTTTATTTCCTATAAAAATATTTCTGTTACCGACCTTCAGCAAAGAATCAATGAAAGTTATTCCGAATTTATTAACGGAAAGTCGGTAGTTGATAGAAATTCATTAGCATTTATGAGGGAGGTAAATGGTGTTAAATATTACCAATATAAAATTCACTATGCCTGTTATAGAAAATCGTTATCAAAAAATGAATCCTGTGATGTTTTGATAGAAGTGGGGGTTACAAATTCTCTGAAATTCGTTTCCTATATAGAATTAAAAATTTCAAATCTTGTGTTTAGTTAAAATCAGTAAGAAAAATTTCCTGGAGTCAAATCTCAAGATCGTCGCAAAATAATTAAATTCCAAATTATTTTTTTTACTTTGATATTGGATTTCTAAAAAGTTAAATTCGTAAATAATAAAAATTGTTCAAACTAACTAATCTAAAAATTACTAAGAATGCTAAACTCTAATATTGTAGTAGTGACTAGTGACAATAATCTGGTCTATGAGATTAAAAAAAGACTTGCTGGAATTTATACAACAATTCCTAGAGTTTATGAAAATATCCAAGACATTTACAAATTTAAAAAGGATTTAAAAGATAATTTAATCGAGATTCTTGGTGTCCAAAATGGAAATATTGATTTTCAACATGTTATTATTGATTCGACCTTTAAGGATAAAAAAGGAGGGACTTATTTTATAGATGACGAATTATTTATAGATATGCCTAATAACGCAAATTCTGCTTTAGCGATGCTTTTAGGTGCGGGAATTTCAGTCATAGTAAAACCTAACAATACTGATTTTTATCAAGGCTGGAAAGTTGGTAATAGAGGCGCTCAAACACTAATTAATATCAATGAAATTAAAGAATTAATAGAGAAAGCTAAGAACAACAGAAAGTATGACTTTCACACCCTTGAGGTTGAAAATGAATTCGCAAGAGTTTATGATGCAGAAGAGTTGGCTGGAGCAGCAACAGTAAGTGCAATACTTTGGGAAAATAGTTTTGTTTTAGAACAAATTCAAGATTACGCGATCCATTCTACTCAAAAGATCAGAATATTGGATTTAGGTTGTGGGACAGGACGTTTTGAAGAAATTCTTTTTAAGCATAAAATTATTTCTGAAAAAATTGAACAAATTGTTGCTGTCGATTTTGCACCACAATATTTAGTCGAAGCAAATAAAAGGCTTGTTAATATTTTGGGTAAATCTCAGCTAAAAAAAATAAAATTTTTAAGACGAGTAGCTGAAACTCTTCATTTCCCGGAAAACTACTTTGATATTGTAATTGCTAGTTTTGGAGTTGTCTGCTTTTCTAAATCATATCTTACTTTGCAACAAATTTATTCTGTACTTAAACACAAAGGATTAGTGTTACTAAATGGTTATAATAGAGAAGCGCTTACTTTTGATTTTGATAATAAAATGAAAGAATCTACCGGACAACCAGCTTCACATTTTGCTATTCGAATTGATCGTGAGGAAAATATTATGTATTTAGGCAATAGTCAAATTAAATGTTTTACATTTGACTCAAAAGGAATGGAGACTCTATTAAAACAAATTGGTTTTAAACCTAAGAAAGATTCAATAAAAACATTCCCTACACTTTATGGAGCATCGAGAAAAGATTATTTAAAAAAACTATCCCAAGATTTCAATGTTAAAGCTAAGAAAATTAGTGGAAATAGCAAAAGAGATCGAAAAATAGCTTCATATGAAAGTACAAATCTTGCTAAAGATATTTATGATAGTGGATTCAATGAAATATTGCATTTAATGGATACAGATTTGGCTTTGGTAATGGAAGGTAGGGGGTTTTATTTTTGCTCAGCTGCTAACAAATAGTTATGTCATATTGAAAAATGAATTTCCCGTTTACAATTACAGCAATAGCTAATTATCTAAAAATAAAATTAGCTGAATATTCATATAATTATGATCTTTCAACTCATATTCCGCAATCATTTACGATTGGACCTAGTGTTTTCGGCGTATCCAGTTTTGTTGACAATTGGATAAAAGATTCAAAATCTCCCAATTTGATTATTATTGGAGGATATGGATGCGGTAAAACACACCTATGTAGATGGTTAGAAAATTCCGCATTGAATTATATTGAAAAAAAATCCAAAATTAAATTTGTTCCAATCGTATTCAATGCTTCTTTTTATTCTCACTATACTTCAATTAAGGAATTAATTATCACAAATCTTATAAAATACAATCTTGTTAATTCATTTGATATATTAAATCCTTTTAAAACTTTAGATTTTCCGGGAGTGATTTTTATTTTCGATGGAATAGATGAAATAAAAGTAGGTGATTCTGTTGCAAGCCTTCATGATAAATTGTTCATTGAAATTGAAGAATTAAATCTAAAAAATATCAAGTGTATAATAACCTGTCGTTCTCACTGGTTTTTACGAGACGATCAGATTTGGGGTAGTTTTAAAACTTGTGATCATAAAAACATAAATTTAATTGTTGAACTTAAAGAATTTTCATTATCTGATGCAAAATTACTTATAACCAAAAAAATTCCAAAGATTACGGTTGGAGATATTAAATTATTTGAAAACATATTTGACATTAATGAAGATTTTAATAGACCCTTACTTATTAATCTCTTTCTTGACACATATGAAAATAAAATTCCTAAAACTAAAACAGCAATTAATAAATGGAATCTATTTAATAAATATACTAAGAAAGTTTTTAGAACAAAATCTACAAAGTACAGATTGTTTCTTTTTGATCTTTCAGAAAAAATAGCATCATCTTTATTTAGCAAAAATCAATTTTTTATTGAGCGAAATGATTTAAAGTTAATAATTAATGATGTTTGCAATAAAAATAAAATTGATATTTCTCAAAATAATTATAACACAATTATTGGTGACCTGATGTTAAGAAGAGAAGGTGATCTATTTTATTTTACACATGCCTCATGGTATGAATTTTTCCTCGGAAATGCAATTATAAATAGTATCAATATCAAAAATAAAAAGCTTCTTTCAAAGGGAGTGCTTTCGTTAAATGTAACTTCGTTCATTTCAGATTCGATTAGTTATCATCACAAAAAAATTGATTGGGACTGGTGGTTTGAAGAGTTAGATAATTTGAACTCAAATTGTATTAGGAATATTATAAAGATATTGGAAATAATGAAGCACAATTATTTATTGAAATTCATCCCTCGAATAATAAATAATGGAAGTCAAATTACTCTGATTGATGCTGTTAAGATAGCTGGGTATTCCATGGTAAACATAGAGTCTTATTTAAATAAATTAATAAAAAACAAGAATTGGATAATAAAATATTTAATAATTGAGCTTTGTGGTCTTAAAAAAATTGAAAGTTGTAATCAAGAAATTATTAATTTTACTAAATCTAGAAACCCTCATATTAAAAGAATATCCTTATGGTCATTAAGAAAAATTCGTAGTAACCAATTAAATGTTCATGCTCTAAATATTTTGAAATCATTTGACGATCGAAAATTAAAAGCAGCTTGTATAATTTTAGGATATAACCAATATAAGAAAGCTCTCCCGTTTTTGAAATTCAGACTTAAATCCAAACTTATTAAAGGGGATAATGCTCAATATGTTAAGGAAGCTATTGAAGCCATAGAGAGCAAGATTGAGATTGATTGGAAAACTAAAATTGACGAAATAATTAACAATCCTAACAATGTAAAAAAAATTCTAAAAGATCGAAGAAAAAATTGGCAAAGGCGATATTTAATTGAGTTAATTGGTGAAACTCAATCAAATCGATTAAATAATTTGTTAAGAGATATATATGATTTTGAGGATGTATCGTTTAAAAATACTATAATAGATGCTTTGGGTGAAAGTAGAGACCCTGAAAATACAATTTTTTTTATAAATAAATTTTTTCAAGAAACCAATAATGAATTGAGGTTTAATTTGCTTTGGGCACTTGGAAATTCCAGGGACACTAGAGCAATAACAACAATAAATAATGCTTTATCCGAACACAATGAGTTAATCAGAAATTGGGCTATTTGGGCACTAAAACAATTTCGTCCTTTTGAAAAAATAAAAATAGACATGGATGAGTATGTATATCCTTTAAGTTGACAATATTTGAATTGAAATATAATATAACTAATATCATGGATTTAATAAAAATACTTGAATCATTGAGCGTTTCGTTTGAGAAAACTCCTTTTGAAGAGCAACTTTATACTTGCAACGATGTTGCTCTCTCTTTGGGGATTTTACCCGAACAAGTGGCAAAAGCTATGCTTGTTGAAATAAAAAATAAGGGTTATTGCATTGCAGTTATTCCAGGTAATTATAGGTTAGATATTAGTTTATTAAAGGATGCTTTAAATGATGCAAAAATTTCTCTAGTTCACTTTTCTAAAATTGAAAAAGCCATTGGGTTACCTGTAGGCGCAGTGACCCCACTAATTTACTTAATAAATCCTTCAATTGAGATAATTATTGAAAAAAAATTATTAGAACTTAATAAAATAAATATTAGTAGTGGTGATTTAAAAATGGGGATCAATATTGCAGTTAGTGATTTAGCTAAATTAACGACCGCTTCATTTAATAATATTTCTTTTGTACCCTCAAGTTAGAATAATATTCATGAAATATTAAATACAAGGATAAATGTCCATATCATAATCTGCTACTTTTCTCTAAATATCCAATAATTCCCAGTCACGACTTCCTGTTTGCTTTTCGTTAAATACTTCGCAACCGTAATTTTTTTCTCAACTATGAATGATGTCCATTTGTATTTGGATATATACTTATTCAATACCTTTGATGGGTAGCTACTAAGAATGAATTTTCCTTTTATATTAGCCAATGTTTCCAATAATTCGGTAAAGTTTTCAATGGTATATCCTTTATAATGCCCCTGATCCGCATTGAAATATGGAGGATCAAGATAAAAGAATGTACGTTTGCTGTCATATCTTTTAATCACTTGTATCGCATCCCTGCATTCAAGTTGCCCCCTTCTCAAACGCTTTTGGATTTCTTTAGTAAATCTCTTTCTCTTTTGCTCCTGTACCCGCTCAATCTTATAATTCCGCGCATATTTCCATCCGGCATCAAGGTCACTGCAAAAACTCTGATTGGCGAGTGTCCAAAATGCCCAGGCACGTTTGACTGGGGTAAACATTTCAGGGTTTGTATAGATTACTCTCGCTTGTTTGTGTATTGCCCTTGAATGCAAGGTTGCCTGTATTTCCATATTCAGAGCCTTAAAGTCATTCTGTGCAACTTCGCAAAAGTTGATGACTTCCTTGTTGGTATCGTTTAATATTTCATTCTTGCATGGCTCCTTTGCCCAAAAGACAGCCCCGCCTCCTAGAAATGGTTCCACATATATATGATGCTTAGGAATATTGGGAAGTATATATTTCAACATGGTTTGCTTGCCGCCATAATAGGTGATTGAAGTTTTCATAATATACAATTTAAAAGCCCGACTCAACTAAGAGTCCGCCGAGGATAATGGAAATGAGCCAGATGATGAAGAGAGTCATATAAGTATTTCAGGCGCCAGATCAACCAACAGATGTGTAGAAAGCTAATGAGTGATAATATTGCCCACCATTTTATAATCGTAATAATCATAATTTTTTTATTGTTCCTTTCTTAACTCATAATTTGCAATCAACACCTCCGTTTTGCTTCGCTTGGTCAGCTTCGTTACAGCAATCTTTTTCTCAATGGCAAAGGAATGCCATTTATATTTCTGAATATACTTGGTCAGTATTTCCGAAGGATAGCTGCTCAAAAGAAACTTGCCTTTGATGTGGGCTAGGATTTC
>Ga0207096_1067_pt1 | contig 18755 bp, 18 predicted proteins | sample Alteio_BWMinHeat_86_FD_153547 | JGI IMG/M metagenome (GOLD analysis project Ga0207096, IMG submission 153547) | Enriched cells from forest soil in Barre Woods Harvard Forest LTER site, Petersham, Massachusetts, United States -... | ecosystem: Environmental > Terrestrial > Soil > Temperate forest >...
ATAAGAAAGGCGATGAAAAAAAAACAACAGGACAATAAGCAGGGCGAAGGCGACAAGGACAAAGACAAGAAAGACGAGAATAAGAAGCCCGAAGATAAAGATCAGGGCAAAGAAAACAAACAGGGCCAAGAACAGGGCCAGGATGGCAAGCAGCCTCCGCGCCAGGGCAATCAGCCCTTCAAAGAACGCGACGAAATGGGCGAGGACGATGCCAAACGCATCCTGGGCGCCCTAAAAGAACGCGAGTCGGACCTGCAAAAGAAATTCTTAAGGAACAAGGTTAAGGGAGGTAAAGTCAACGTCGATGACGCCGCTAAGGATTGGTAAGGCAGCCCTTTTGCTTGCCGTCCTCCTTCCGCTCCCGCTCTTTGCGCAGGATCAGGAGGCGAGGATCTCTGTAACTGTTTCGCCCAATCCCGTGTCGGAGCGCGAAACCGTGCAGCTGCAGATCGCGGTGGACGCTCCGCTCGTTGATTCCGTGAGCAGTCCTAACTTCGATTCGCCCGACCTCACCGTGATGGGCACGCCAGAGATGAAGTTTCAGCCGGAAAATAGCGATTTCGGGCCCAATACCCGAAAGAAACAGACCTTCACTTATGTTTTGATGCCGAAGCGTACGGGCGAATTCGTCATCCGGAATATCCAGGCCAAGGTGGGCGGCCGCTCCCTTAGTTCGCCCGATGTGCGCATAAAAGTGACGGCCGATTCGAGCGCGCCCTCCCGGCCCGCGCCGCTTCCTCCGTCGGACGATGAAGAAAGCAATCCCGCTTCGCCCGCCTATAGCGGCAATCCTTTTACAGGCAGCCAGCCGACTCAGCCCACACCCTCACCTCGTGGAAAGATGTCGGTGCCCGACCGCTTCAATTCCGATTTCACCCTTTGGGCCAGCCCGAACAAGACCCACGCCTACGTGGGCGAGCCGATCGTGGTGGAATACTATCTCTACGATTTCGGCGGCGTGCGCCAGATCGACGTCTTGAAATGGCCTACTTTTGAGGGATTCTGGAAAGAAGATCTCGAAATCGTTACGCGTCCTGAATTTGAGGACGCCTTCGTGAAGCAGCAGGAGATGCGCCGGGCCTTCATCGCTCGTTACGCTCTTTATGGAATCAAACCGGGCCGGATTGCGGTGGACAAGCTCGGCATCATGGGAAAATACGTTTCGAACGACTGGGGGAACCAAGGCCCCATGTTCGGCTTTGATTTGCGCACCGGACAGCACTATAGCCAGGACCTCTCGCTCGAAATCCTCCCGCTCCCCACCGCGGGACGTCCCGAGAAATTCAGCGGCGCCGTGGGAAAATTCGCGCTCAAGCTGGAAGCCGATAAGCTCAGCCTTCCGCAGAATACGCCGGTCACTTTTACTCTGACCCTCACCGGCACGGGAAATTTCCAGGCAATCGACACGATCAAGATTCCGCTCCCGCCGGATTTTGAGCTCTACGAGAGCGTAGCGAACGGCAGGAATGCGGCGCCCATCGGCGTACATCAAGAGCTTGACTCAAAAAAATCCTTCCAGCTTACAGCGATTCCGCGCAAGGCCGGAAAATTCGAAGTGGCGCCGGTTACGTGGTCGTTTTTCAATACAGAAAAAGAAACTTATGAAACGCTGACGACCTCTCCTCTCTCGATCGAAGTTCTGCCCAATAATAATAGTACCGATTCGGCATCAAATACTTACTTGGGACCTAGAGACCCAAAGTCCGGCGAGCCCACACCGCCCCCAGAGAGCCTGCGTAATCTGAAACCCATTTCGCTCGAGGCAAAGTCGAATACCTTTAGCTACCTCAACTGGGCGATCGTGGCCGCGTTGCTGGTCAATGCCTTCCTTGCGTTCCGCTTTTTGAAGGGCCGCTCCCGCGGGATTTACAAACTGGTGAAAGGCATGGATCGTTTCGCCGAAGCGAGAATTCGGCTTCTCCAGGCCAAGGGCATCCGTGATGCCGAATGGCAAGCCGGGCTCGAAGAAGTCTTGCTCACCACGGTGCAGGTTCTGCTCGACACGAATCCCCGCGGGCTCACGAAGAACGATCTCGAGGAATTGTGGAAAGCGCGCTCTCTGCCCACTCCGCTCTTCCAACGAGTGAGTGCCCTGCTCGAAGAGCTTGACCGAAACCGCTTCAGCTCAAATAAGCTCACCGGCTCGGGCACCCAGGAGCTGCGTTCGCGGCTCACAAAAGAAACGGAAAATTTACTGAGCGAGGCTTCGCGCGCGAAGCGGAAGTAGGGAAGGCAAGCCGCATAAAATTATTGTGCGCCCCGGCAATTTGACGGAAAACATGAAATTGTAGAATTTAAAAAGTTTACCGAGAAAACGCATTACATTATTTTTATTGATACTACACAATTGCCCAAGACCAACTCCAGAGCAAATCTCGGAGGAGACATTCCATGACAGGTGCATCACATAGTCGGACGGGCATCGCCGCGAGTGTTTTTCTCTCGCTTTTCCTAATCTATTCTTCTCCAGCTCTTGGCGAACACTCGAGGTGGCTCCCGACGCCGCGAGAAGAATGCAGCTCAGAATACTTACAGGGCTGCAAATCCTGTAAGCAGCTATCGCAAATCTTATCTAGAAATGAACCAGACAACGGCGATTATTATCATGGCGCTCAATGGAACGGCCTATATGCAGCTTACGTGCATAATTGTTTTGAAGTCGCCAATTCTCTCCTAAAACGAGGAGCAAACCCAAACTGGGGAGGCTGGCAAGGCTCTATGATCTTGTCGATCGTAGACAAGTGGCCGCATGACAACCGAAAGACTAATCAAAAGTGGGCGGCCCTCCTCCTGAAATATGGCGCCGATCCCAAAAAACTCGTCCCTGATCAAGAGAAGACGCCAGAAATGATGGTCAAGGATGGCGACTTCGAGCCCGACTATCCGGATCTTTGGAAAAATTTCTTAAATTAAGCGGCGACAAAAAAGCGTACGTCCACTTGAACGCCTTTTTTCACCGCTTCTTCGGCCTGTAGCAAAAGTTTTTGAGTCGTGTCCGGCGACAAGTAACTTTCACCGCAATTTTGGCATACATCTGCCGGAACTCCTTTGAACACCAAGGTTGCCCCTTCTCGTTCAAGAGTCGTAGTCGTAGAACCAGGCTTTGTTTCACCGTGCTTACAAATAACGCATTTCATGATTTTTTCCTTACTTCAAAACCAGAATAGCACAAATCCCGCCGCGAAAGGCTGAGTGGAATATTGCGAGAATCATTCACGTGAATGACGAGAAAATGCAAAATGCGCTGTCCGCCGCGTAAAATGATCCGCCTATATTATTTTCCGCGAAAAAATCCCCGCACGGCCTCCACCACGCGCTCCACTTGAGCATCCGCCAATTCAGGGTACATCGGCAAAGAAAGCACTTCTTGCTCGAGCGCTTCGCATACAGGCAAGCTCACGGGCTTAGAGAGATATTTCTGAAACGCCGCCTGCTTGTGCATCGCCAGCGGGTAATAGATCTCCGAGCCGATTCCCAGGCCGCCCAAGTGGGCGCGTAGAGCGTCGCGCTTCTTCGCCCGCACCGTATATTGATTCCAAACATGTTTACGCTCGGGGCCCACCACGGGCAGTCGAATTTCTTCGCTGAGCCCTGCGTTCTTGAAAAGGCGCGTATACAAAGCAGCCACGCGCTCGCGACCCTGTTCATATTGGCGCAAGTGGCGCAGCTTGATCCGGAGTACCGCGGCCTGCAAAGAATCTAGGCGGGAATTCGTGCCCACGAGCTCATGGTAGTAGCGTTGCTTGGAGCCGTGCACGCGGATCATGTTCATGAGTTCCGCTTTTTGAGTGTCCGCGGCGGAGACCATACCGGCGTCGCCGATCGCGCCGAGATTCTTGGTGGGGTAAAAGCTGAACGCGCCATAGTCGCCGAAGGCCCCGCATTGCTTGCCGCGAAATTCGGCGCCGATGCTTTGGGCGCAGTCCTCGATCACCAGCAGGTTTTTGGCGCGCGCGATTTTCATCACCGCGTCCATGTCGACCATTTGCCCGAAAAGGTGCACGGGGATCAGCGCCTTGGTCCTCGGCGTAATTTTTTTCTCGAGGTCGACGAGCGAGATATTGCAGGTGTCGTCGCTGTCCACGAATACGGGCGTGCCCCCCAGCCGCGCCACGGCGCCGGCGGTTGCGTAGAACGTGAAGGAAGGCACGAGCACTTCGTCGCCCTCGGCGATATTGGCGGCCATCAGCGGAAGCAGGAGAGCGTCGGATCCGGAGGCGCAGGCGATCGCATGCGGAACCTTGGTGTAGGCGCGGAATTCGTCCTCAAAGGCCTTCACTTCAGGGCCCAGGATGAAGGCACCCGACTCCAGCACGCCCCGCATCGCGGTTAGCATTTCTTCCTGCAGCGGACGATTCTGGGCGTGGACATCGATCAGGGGAATCTTTTGGCTCATTTGATATTTGTCGCGGCGGCTAGAGCCGCTCCTTTACCGCATTATAGTGGAAGGGCCGCTTTTAGGAAAGCGGTAGGCCTTTACCTGACCGACGCAATCTCTGTTAAGCTTATGGAATGGGAGAAGGCAGAATCTTATTAAGCGTAGTTATACCCACCCGCAACCGCCGAGACATGGCGCTTCAAGCGGCGCGCAGCGTATTGCCGGCGCTTCCTTTTCCCCATGAAGTGATCCTGAGCGATAACGCTTCGAGTGATTCCACGCCGAACCTGGAGCAGGCTCTCCCTGGAGTGCGCTATATTCGCCACCCCGAACTGATTCCGATGGCGGAGCACTGGAACTTCTGCGTGGCGGAGGCCCAAGGCAAATACGTGAAAGTACTCTGCGACGACGACTGGATTCTCCCCGGCGCGCTCGAGCGAGAAGTGGCGTGGCTCGAGGGTGATCCTTTGCTCTCCATGGCGGCGTCGGCGCGTTTCGAGGTGTCGAGCCAGGGAAACGAGATCGTTGAGAGCAAGGGCTACAGCGAGAGCGACTGCCGCCTCTCCAACGAGCGCCTTACCTTCGCGATGCTCCTTGGGGAAAATATCCTCGGCCCCCCAAGCTGCGTGACCTTTCGTAGCGACCTTTTCCGTGGCTTCCCCCCTGGCTATAAATACGCGGCCGACTGGGCGGCCTGGATTCTGCTGGCTGAACTCGGAGGGGTGGCCTTTCTCGCCGAGCCAGGCGCTAATTTTCGGCTGCACGATACCAATCTCACGCACCGGCATGTGAAAGAAGGCACAGATTTTCTCGAGGTACAGGCGCTCCGGCGCGAGTGCTTGAGGCGGCTATCGGGTGCGAGGCGTGTGATCGGAACCCTATTGTTTGCCTGGATTTGGACTTATCGATTCACTCGCCGGCTCGCGCGTTTTTTCGCTCGAAAAGAGTGGAACGAAGCTCTCCGTTTTCTGTGGCGCATTTTGGGCTATAAAGCACCCTCGCTCTGAGGCGATGCATCAAGAGCTATCGCTTTTCGACTTCTTCGCGGAATGCTAGACTCGGCCCTTACAGATGGAAAAACAGGTCGCCATTTTTATTCCGGCTTTCAACGCCGCCTCCACGATCGTGAACGTGCTCGATCGCATTCCCTTGAATATCCGCGATAAGATGGCTGAGATTTTCGTGATCGACAATCACAGCACCGACAATACCTCTATGGTCGTGGTCGACTATCGCACCCAGAACAACCTCCACAATTTGGAGGTGATCAGAAACTCCCAAAATCTTGGCTACGGCGGCAGCCAAAAAGTGGCCTATCGCCGCTGCATTGATAAGAGCTACGACTGCGTGGCCATGCTCCACGGCGACGCCCAGTACGCGCCAGAATTATTGGAAACTCTGATCGCCCCTATCCTCGAGGGCCGCGCCGATATGGTCTTCGGTTCGAGAATGAGCGGCAATCCCCTCAAGGGCGGCATGCCGATCATTCGTTTTCTCGGAAATCGCGCGCTCACCACCTTGCAGAATTTTTTCCTGGGCACCCACCTCAGTGAATTTCACTCCGGCTACCGCGTTTTTTCTGTGAAGGCCCTAGAGAAAATCCCCTTCGAGCGTTTCTCCTCCGACTATCATTTCGATACGGAGATGATCATTTTGTTCGCTGATCAAAAACTTCGAATCGTCGAGATGCCCATCCCCACCCATTATGGCGACGAAGAAAATTACGTGAATATCTGGGACTACGGAATGAAGGTGCTGGTCACCACCGTTACCTACTTCCTGCATCGACGCGGGTTTCGGAGATCACGGAACTGGACGAAGATTTTCGGGAACTAGTTTTTCTCGGCGAAACGCGCGATCTGCACCCGCGTGAGCGCGGCGAGGTCGCCCTTGCTTCCAGCGCTCCGGTACCATTCCGTGGTCCATGCCGCGGTTTCGCTGAAATTCAAACGCGGTTTCCAGCCAAGTCGTTCGCGGGCTTTGCTGGGATCAAGGCTCAGGAGCTGCGCCTCTTTCTTTCCGTCATTTACGGTGCGCACCTCATGGCGAGCGCCGGTCCAATGCTTTTCCATCGCTACCACGAGCTCGAGGGCTGATTTGGTTAAGTCTTCTGCCGGTCCGAAATTAAAGGCTTCACCATTCACGGCCGCTGGTTTTTCCAGCAAAAGCTGACCGAGCCGGAGGTAGCCGCTCAAAGGTTCGAGCACATGCTGCCAGGGGCGTACGGAAGCAGGGTTTCGCACGATCACCGTTTCGCCCAAGCCCCAGGCGCGCGCGCAATCAGGAACCAGCCGGTCTTTCGCCCAGTCACCGCCGCCGATCACGTTTCCCGCGCGGGCGGAGGCGGCTTTGATGGAAGAGTTCTGCAGAAACGAGCGGCTATAGGAGGAAAAAACGATCTCCGAGCCTGCTTTCGACGCCGAATAAGGATCGTGCCCGCCGAGCGGATCGCTCTCGCGGAAGGGCAGTCCCTGGTTGGCGTTCTCGTAAACTTTGTCTGTGGTCACCACCACCACGGCCCGCACTGAGCTCACGTGCCGCGCGGCCTCGAGAATATGGGCGGTGCCCATGATATTCGTGGCGAAGGTGCCCACGGGATCGTCGTAGCTTTCACGTACAAGCGGCTGGGCGGCGAGATGGAAGACCACCTCCGGCGCAGCCTGCGCCATGGCTTTCTGCAAAGCGCCGAGGTCACGCACGTCGCCCCGCAAATCCGTGAGCCGCGCAGAGAGTCCGAGCTCTTCAAACAAAGACGGTTTGGTGGGAATGTCGATGGAAAATCCGGTAACCTTGGCCCCGAGGGAAAGCAGCCACTCGGCCAGCCAGGAACCTTTGAAGCCGGTATGGCCTGTGAGGAATATTTTTTTGTTCTCATAGGACGCGCGGAAAGTCATCAGTCCTGCCAGTGCTTCCAGGGCGCTTGCTTGGTGCTCCAGAGATCATCGAGAAGCTCACGGTCGCGGATCGTGTCCATGCACTGCCAGAAGCCCTGGTGCTGAAACGCCATGAGCTGGCCCTCGGCCGCGAGCTTTTCCATGGGCTGTCGCTCAAGGATGGTTTCGTCATTTTCGAGATATTTGAAAATGCCGGGCTCCATCACCATGAAGCCGCCGTTGACGAATTTTTCGTCGGCCGGGAGTTTTTCGCGGAACATTTTGATGCTGCCGTCGTCGTGGATCTCGAGACCGCCGAATCTCGCTGAGGGGCGAACGGCCGTCATCGTCACGAGCTTTCCGTGCGACTTATGAAACTTAAGGAGCGCATTTAGATCCACGTCGCTCACGCCGTCCCCATAGGTCAGGAAAAAAGGTTCTTTGAGGTGAGGCTTCAGGCGAAGAAGGCGCCCGCCCGTAAGGGTATCGGGGCCCGTATCGATCAGGCGAACTTTCCAGTCCTCCTTGCTCCCGCGCTGGAGCGCCGAAATTTTGCCGGTGGCAAGATCCACTTCGAAGTCGCTATTGAGCTCGGCGTAGTGAAGGAAATAGTTTTTGATGTAGTCGCCCATGTGGCCGGTGGCCAGGGTGAAGTCTTGGAATCCGTAGGACCCGAAATACTTCATGATATGCCAGAGGATCGGATGCCGACCCACCGGAACCATTGGTTTCGGACGTAGGGTTGTTTCTTCGGAGAGGCGCGTGCCTTTTCCGCCGCAGAGAATCACAGTTTGCATCTGTTCCTTTGTCGCGCCGTTAGGGCGCTCCTGTAAACATAGAACAGGAGAGAGTGAGGCTCAACTGTTTTGCTTTGAGTTATGCTAGGCTCATTCTCATGGAAAAGCCGACGCAAATTGCAGGGATAAAAATCACTCCCAAACGGAAAATCATCGATGACCGGGGCGGGATCTTCCATATGCTCCGGAAAGACGATCCGGAATTCGAAAAATTCGGCGAAATCTACTTCAGCAAGATCCACCCGGGCGCGATCAAGGCCTGGCACCACCATTCGCTGATGAGCCTGAATTATTTAGTGGTCGTGGGTTCAATTCAGCTCGGGCTCTGGGATGGACGCAAGAATTCGCCGACCTTTGGGCAGGCCCAGACGATTTACCTCGATGAGCAAGTAGGCCAGCTGGTGACTGTTCCGCCTGGAGTTTGGAACGGCTTCAAGGGCCTCGGCTGCTCAAGCTCGATCGTGGCCAACTGCGCTACGGATCCTCATACGGCTGAGGAGATCACACGGAAGCCCTATAATGATCCGTCGTTTGGATATGACTGGTCGCTCAAGCACGGCTAACTAGCCTAATTTATTAACTTTTTAAATATAGCGCGCCCGAACATTGATTATAGCCATAAATTAGGCTATAATTTAGGCCAAGATGAAAGTGAATATTGGCGCCCTAAAGAACGAACTCTCCAGGTACCTGAACGAAGTCAAAGCCGGGAATGAGGTCACGATTACTGACCACAATAAGCCGATTGCTAAGATCATGCCTTTGCAAAAACAGCTCGTAGCTGCCGACACTTCCCAATGGTTTAGGAAAAATCCTCCCGTGGCGCCGAAAAAGAAACAGCCCAATTCGGGGGAGTTGATTCGCGCCATAAGAGATGAAGAATGATTACGTATTGGGACAGCTCCGCGCTAGTTGCCTGCCTGGCCATCGAAGAATTCTCAGATGCAGTTCAGGATGTGTTCCAGAAATCGTCGGGCTATCCAAAGTTCACCTCCTGGGTGTCTATCTTTGAAGTAGAAACCGCCCTCCGAAGGAAACTGAATAAGGCTTTTCTTGCCCCCCACGAATACCAAGATTGCCAATCACGCTGGGCCGAGCTTCAGTCTGCATTGAATTTTGTGAGCCTCGATGAATGGGTGGCCCGGAGCGGCGCTAGATTTCAGAAACTCTATGGACTGAAAACAGGCGATGCGGCCCAGCTTGGATCGGCGAACCTCATTCAAAATCAGTTTCCTGAAGTCATATTCGCGACGCTGGATCAGCCGCTCTCTAGATATGCCAAGCAAGAAGGCTTCAAGACTCTAGAAACTACGCCTTAGCTCAATTCCTTAACACAGCGCTCTAAAGTCTCGAGCATGTACTGGATCTTTGGGGCGTCGATCTGGGGATGCACGCCGATCCAGAAAGTACGTCTCATGACTTCGTCGGTATTCTTGAGTTCACCGACTACGCGGTAGTCCACCCCTTTATAGGCGGGCTGGCGCACGAGATTGCCGGCAAACATGAGGCGCGTACCCACCTTACGGGATTCCAGCATGGCTACGAGCTTTTCGCGGTCGAGGCCAGGCGCCGTATGGGCGGCGAATCCAAACCACGAGGGACGAGTTCCGGCAGTAGGCTCCACCGGCTGGATTTTCTCCCGCAAAATGGGCGAAGCCTTCACTCCGTCATAGAGCGCTTTCCAGTTGCGACGGCGCACTTCGATAAACTGGGCGGCCTTTTTGAGCTGCGAACTCCCTAGGGCAGCCTGCATGTCGGTGGCCTTCAAATTATAGCCCACGTTGGAATAGGTATATTTGTGGTCGTAGCCATCGGGAAGATCGCCGAGCTGCTGGCAGAAGCGCTTATTGCAAGTATTGTCTTTTCCTGGCTCGCACCAGCAGTCGCGGCCCCAGTCGCGCATACTCTCGGCCACTTTGCGGAGACGTCCGTCTTTCGGAATCACGGCGCCCCCCTCCCCGGTGGTGATGTGGTGGGCGGGGTAAAACGAAAGGGTGGAAAAATCACCGAAAGATCCGGCGCAGGCTATGCCTGATTCGCTTTCGATCTCGGCGCCCAGCGCATCGCAGCAGTCTTCAATAAGGTAAAGACCCTCGCTCGCGCACCATTTGGCGAGTAGATCGGCGCGGTAGGGATTTCCAAGGGTATGGGCCAGCACTACGGCTTTGGTTTTCCCCTTCACAAAAGCGCTTTGCACTTGCTCGAGAGTGGCATCAAGGGTCTTGAAATCTACGTCGACGAAGACGGGCTTCAGGCCCGTTTGCACGATCGGATTCACAGTGGTGGGAAAGCCCGCGGCCACGGTGATCACTTCGTCGCCCGGCTTGAGGCGGGGCTTGCCCATGGTTTCCATCATCGGGGCCGAAAGCGAAGAAATGGCCACGAGATTGGCGGAGGAGCCGCTATTCACGAAAAGACCGCTGCCTTTGCGGCCGAACCACTGGGGGAGCTCGGCTTCGAATGTCTTACTGAAACGGCCCGCCGTAAGCCAAAGGTCGAGGGTGGCGTCCATGAGAGCGGCCATATCGTCTTCATGCAGTACTTTTCCGCTCGGCGGGATATAGGATTCGCCCGCCACGAAGGGCTTAGGCTGCATCTGCGTGCGGAAAAATTCGCGGGCGCTCTCGATCACTTTTTCTCTGGTCATTTGGTCTCCAGTGGCCAAACCTAGCATAGAATGAGGGTATGGAAAATCGGAGAGGCGAGCTCTAGATGCGGATCTTGATAGTCCACCATCGATACCGCATACGCGGAGGAGAAGACGAAGCCGTCGACCGGGAATTGACCCTTCTCCGCGACGCCGGGGTAGAGGTGGAACTCTGGGAACGCGAGTCCAAAGAGATCCGAGGATTCCAGGAAAAGCTTCGCGTCGCCAAAGACCTCCCCTATTCGCCCGAGAGCCGCGATGCGCTCGCGAAAAAGCTGGAAAGCTTCCAACCCCATTTGGTGCACGTGCACAATTTTTTTCCGGGCTTCACCCCTTCCATCTATGATGCCTGCCAGGCCGCGCAGGTTCCCGTAGTGCAGACCCTGCACAATTACCGGATTTTCTGCGCCAACGGGCTACTCGCGCGGAGTGGCAAGCCCTGTGAGCTCTGTCTTTCGGGTTCCACCCTCCCCGCGCTACGCTATGCCTGTTATCAAAGTTCACGGCTCCAAACCTTCGCGCTCACGCGCATGATCCGCCGGCATCGCGCGGAAAATACCTGGAACCAGAAGGTCGCGGCTTTTATCGCGCTCTCTAAATTTTCGGCCGGGAAATTAAGCGAGGGTGGCCTCACGCGCGAAAAAATCCACGTGAAGCCGAACTTTGCTTTTGAGCCTCCCGAGATTGCCGCCCGGGTCTCCGATCAATACGCACTTTTTGTGGGCCGGCTCAGTGAAGAAAAGGGAATCCGCACGCTTCTGCGTGCTTGGGAAAATATCCCTTATCCCCTCTGGATCGTGGGTGACGGCCCCCTGCGAAGTGAAGTCGAGGCAAAGAAAAATAAGTTTATTAAGGTTCTCGGCCCACTGCCCCAGGCCAGCGTATCGCGAGTCATGGGTAGGGCCGAATTCCTCGTGGTGCCGTCTGAATGCTACGAGAACTTCCCTTTGGTGGTGGCCGAAGCTTTTTCTCTAGAACTGCCCGTAGTGGCCTCTCGTATTGGCGCGCTCGCTGAAATCGTGCGGCACGAGAAGAACGGCTTGCTCTTCGAGGCGGGGAATGCCGAGAACCTGAAAAGTTTGGCGTTGAAGCTCGCCAAGGACAAAGCGCTCACCATGCGTCTGTCGGAGGGCGCGCGGGCCGATTACGTCGAGCGCTATACGCCGAAACGGAATCTGGATATCCTGCTCGGAATTTATCACTCTGTAATTATGGCCAATAAAGCCCGGGTTTTATAGTCGATCATGACGCTAATCCGAGGTATGGGTATTTCAATGAGCCAGCATGATTTCGGCCTAATCATTCCCTGCTACAATTTCGCCGCCGGCCTTCCTCTTTCCCTGGAAAAAATTGCGCAGTGGCGGAGCGCGCACGGGCTGAGCTTCGTTCTTTGCCTGGTGGACGACAGTTCCACCGATGCCACCCCTGAAACAATGGCTGCTCTTCAGCAAAAATATGGCGACTGGTGCCTGATCCATCGCACGAACCGCAATAAAGGGAAAGGCAACGCGATCCGCGAAGGCGCATCTAAACTCGCGGATCTCGCGCCTTTTCTGGTATTCACCGACTGCGACCTCTACTACGGACTGAATATTATCCAAGAACGGATCTTGCCGGCCCTGAAAGAGGGCGTCGATGCCGTGATCGTCGATCGCTCCTGGAACCGCCAATTCCACGCGAGCTCCGCATTGCGGAAATTTCTTTCCTACTCCTTCAATCACCTGAAGACAATTCTCACGGGAGTGACCTTAGAAGACAGCCAGGCAGGCATGAAGGGATTTCGCACGGAATTTCTGCGCGCCGTAATTCCCTTGGCCAAGATCAACGGCTTTGCGTTCGACGTGGAAATCCTCTCGATCGCCCTCCAGTATCGTTTCCGCGTGGAACGCATCCCGATTCGTCATCTGCATAAGAAATCCGCGGATGAATCGAGCGTCACCCCGAAAAATGCCCTGCGGATGCTTTGGGACCTCTCGCGCATCGCACGCGCCCGCTTCTCCGGCGCTTACGCAAGCCCATTTTTCCTCGAACGCATCTCTAAACAGATCTACGAAATCCGCGACGAATCTTTTTGAGGCCCATGATGAAATCCTTCCAAGAATCTCCCCCTTTGTATAAAGCGCTGGGCGCCATCGGCTTGCTCGCGCTCGTGGGCTTCACCGTGGCCTTCATGAATATCCCCTGGGACTGGAGCATGTTCATGGACGACACTGCCTACAATTCATGGATGCCCAATGTGACCAATATGCCCCGGGCCATCCACGACGAGATTTTTCACTACCTGGCGATGGGCCGCTTCTACCCTGTGAAATACATCGCGAATCTCTTGAAGTGGCGATATCTGCCTAACGATCCCTACATTTTTCGCTATTTCAACTATGGTGTTTTCTTGCTGGCAACCAGCATCGGATCGCTCACGGCCCTTCAAGTAAATCGAAAACGGCTGGCTGTCTCTGGAGCCTTCGCGGCCGGCGGCCTCTTTTTCTTCCTCTTGGGTAGCTCGCTCTTGCACAAGCCCATCCTCGAGATCATTTCCCTCAATCCCTTGGGAGAAACCTGGGTTTGCCTGTTCCTGGCGATGGGTGCCTTTTGCCTTGTTCGTGAACAATGGTCCGTGAAATTTGTACTGGCGCGCTTTTTCTTCCTGGTCGTCGCACTCTCCAAGGAGCCCGCAGCCTTGGTTTTTTTCGCATCGTCGCTTCACTATGCCTACCGCGCCTGGCTCGAGCCGCACTCCCGGAAAAAGTGGGCGCTCCATGCGGCCTTCGACTTTCTTCTCTTCGGTTTATTTCTCGCCATGAGCCTCAACCTACTGGCTCATAGCAGTTGGGAGAAAGCGGCTTACTTCGGCTCCACACCCTGGCTCACTTATGCCCACGACTTCTTTTATAAACTCGCCCGTTACGCTCTGTGGACTTCTCCCTTCGTGGCCGGTTTCATTTATTGCCGCCGGGAGATCGTCTCGTTCTTTCGGGATCCCGCCTTGGGCGGCGCTATCATTTTCTTTGCCACCTTCGCCATGTCTTATGAAGTCTTCATGTCCTCGCAGGGAATCGTGGCCTATCAGGAAGTGCCGGCCGCTATGGGATTTTTCTGCCTCTTTGCTCTGCTCACCGCGGCGCTCGCGGCCTCGGGCGCGCTCGAACGTGCCGTGTACCGTTCGGGCTTGGTCTTGCTTCTCCTTTTTTGCCTTTCCTATTATGTCTCGCTCAGCCGTTGGCAAAGATTTGTACGCGGCATTGTCGAGCCTCGCAGGGCCGTAACGAACCTGATTCAAACCGGCTATACCTTCACCATTTTCGTTCCGTTTGGTGAAATTTATGGCCATCTAGAGCTCTTGCTAAAGCAGTACAATCCCTCGAGCCAGGTATTTGAGATCGACAAGAACGTTGCGAGCCTCGAACCACGCTTGCGGGGAAAAATCTTCGTATTTGAGTTCCCCACGTATATGGGTGATTTGCCCAAAGAACGCTTGAGCGAACTCGAGCGCATGGCGGGCGGCTGGGAAAGCGTCACGGACGCCCACACCTACCGAATCTACGTAGGAAAGAAAACGTTCGGCGAAAGGCCTTTATAGTGCCGCAATTCCTGCGCACTTTCGGATTTCATGGACTCTGGATTCCGATCGCCTGCGCGTTCTTGTTCGTGGGCCTTTCTCGCATCGACGACGGAGGCACGAATTCGATGGCCCGCTTCGCCACCTTGCGGGCGATGACGGACGAACACACCTTCCGCATTGATCATTATTTCGATTGGACGGAAGATTGGGCGCGCACTCCCGACGGCCATTACTATTCCAATAAAGCTCCTGGCCCGACCCTTATCGCTTTTCCGCTTTTTTGGGTGATCGACAAGTCCCTCTATTCAATCCAGGAAAAGCATCCCGACGAACAGGGCCGGCGCCAGGCTCCGCGGGGAATCCATAAGGTAGCTATTTCTACAATTTTCCAGCTCCTGCCGTTCCTGATTTTCTCGCTGCTCGCCTTGAGTGCCGCCTACCCCCAAGGCGTATCCGCACCGGCCTATTTTCTCGGCTTGCTCGCCATCCTCTTCGGCAATACCGCCGCCGTGCTGATGAACTCCTATATGGGAAATCCCTTCGCGGGAATGGCGATGATGGGCGTGGCTTATTTTTTTCTGCGCCGCCAATTGGGATGGATGAGTTTCTGTTTTGGCTGGGTGGTTCTCTCTGACTACATGGAAGCGGCGCTGGTGATTCCATTTGCCTTCCTGCTATGGCCGGAAATCCGAGAACGGGGATTTCTCAAAGTGGCCAAGTCTGTGGCGGGCGGTGCGCTGATTCCGGCGGTGCTCTGGTGCTGGTATCATACGGTTTGCTTTGGCAGCCCCCTTTCTCTTCCCTTTAAGTACGACGTGCAGGCGTTGGCGGGAAAAGTGGACGACGTAGGTGGCCTCTGGGGAAAGATCTCCTTCCTTCCAAAACCCCAGTGGCTTTGGGAACTGCTGTTCGGCTCCAGCCGCGGAGTTCTGTTCACGCAGCCCTGGCTATTTATTTGCCTGGTATTAGCTCCGCTTTGCTTGAAACCAACGGACACTCGCCTGCGACGCTTGTTCTGGTTCACCGCTAGCAGTTTCGTGATCTTGCTTTGGCTAAACGCGGGCTTTCCGGGCTGGCATGGCGGCGGAAGCCCAGGACCACGCTACCTCTGCGCCGCGCTTCCTGTTTTTGGCCTCTTTGTGCCTTGCCTCTTTGCGCGTGGCCCACGCTCCTTTCGAGCGCTGCTCGCTCTATCGGTGTTTTCCAGCCTGGTACTGCGCGCCTTAGTCTACGCCACCTGGATTTTGCCGCCACCGGAACCGATCTGGAATTATTATTTACGCGCCATTGCGTCTCCCAAAGAATGGGGTTTGCTCACTCTATTTACAGTGGCCATAAGCAGCGCTTTCTATTTTTTCCAAAGGCGAGCCATGAAGCTAAATTCTCAAGGGCAAACGACCTTCGCCAACCGATAGCTCCTAGGCCATTCCCCACGCCAAAGCACATTCATTTGGCAACCAGGAATAGAATCCGCGCGGCCCGGCAATGGGCAAAGCGCACCGTCGAAAATAACAAACTTTTCCCCCGAAGGCATGGCCGTGTCGAGAAAATGAACATCGGGAGTGGGTGCGGGCAAGGTTTTCAGAAAATTATTCATCGACCCACTGCCCTCCTCGCAAGGCATCCAGATTTCTTTTACTCCCTGCTTATAAAAGTCTGTGCCTAGTTCCGTAACCTTTCCGAGATCACTCAGGCGGCCAAACATGGTGGCTCCGCGGTATACCGTAACGGAAAGAGCCAAAACACAAAGCGGAAGCACCCAGTACGCGCGCGGGACTCTTCCAAGCCACCAACCAGCGAGCTGCACGAGCATCGCGGCAAAAAACGGCGCCATCACGGACTGAACATACGCCTGGATCCCCCAGGGAAGGAAAAGCACCAGGAAAGCCGATACTCCGGTTACAGGGAGCAAGAGCTCGGGATTCTGCCAAACTTCTTTCCGGCGAAGACTCAGGGCTGCGAGAGCTAGCACAAGAGGGATCCAAAGCATGGCCCCCTGAAGCGAGAAAAAATTCGGCAATATCTTATGGAAGTCGTACTGATGCGTATAGGAGCCGCCAGCCGAAATTTTGGCGAAAGCCAGCACCTGCAGAATGCCAAGCAGAATCACCACTCCCATTTCGAGCCAAGCCTTCCGGTCTCCCCGCTTGAGCGCTCCAGCACTGCTTGCCGCGAAAGCCATCACCGCCACAGAATAGTGAATAGGAAACGAAGCTTTGGTACAAACTCCCACCAGGGTCACGAACGGAAACAGAAACCAAAACCGTAGAGATGAAAAACGGCTCCGGCTCCAAGCCAGCCAAACCGTGCCCAGCCCTGCCGTTAAGACCATTTTTTCCTGCAAGCTAAGATGCTGGAACAAGTCCCAAGCGTAAAAAAAAGAAGCACAGGCCAGGATCACCAGCGGGACGGATAGCCGAAGAGCCCGGGCCAGGAAGGTGCAGTATCCGCCCACGATGCAGAAAATCCAGAAAGCGTTCCAAAGGTAGGAGACCCAGGGCGCGGTTTGCATACCAGGCCAATAAATAAAAAGCGTCATGGCGGGATACAAGGGTCGAAACATTCCCCACGAAAGATCGCCCACGGCGTACTCCCCGGAAACCTTGAATATTCCCTCCCTCAACATTCGAGGAATGAAGGTGAGAACAAAGTTGGAATCGTCCATCGGCCCCCAAAAGGGGCGAAGCCAAATGATAAAGGAGAAAATAAGGACGGGAATCAGGCAGGCAGTAAAAAATGTTGCCTTCTCTACGAAGGACTTTGGCAAGACGATCAAGTTGGACTCCCGCCGCCCCACTATGACGGCTAGTTCGATTCGCTAACTCATTATTTATAATATTGCTGGTACCAATCGACAAAGCGCTTAACGCCTGCCTCTATGGTGGTGGCCGGCTTGAATCCAATGTCTCTTTCCAAGTCTGATACGTCGGCATAGGTGGCCGGAACATCACCTGCCTGAAGAGGCATGAAATTCTTGGTCGCCTTTTTCCCAAGGGCAGATTCGATGGCCTCAATGAACTTCATGAGCTGAACCGGCTGATTATTGCCGATATTGTAGAGGCGATACGGCGCCGCCGCTGTAGCAGGATCCGGATCGGCAGAATTCCAGGCGGGGTTTGGCTTCGCCGGACGATCCAAGGCTCGTACCACCCCTTCTACGATATCGTCCACGAAAGTGAAATCGCGCTGCATATTTCCCTGGTTGAATACGTCGATCGGGCGATTCTCGAGAATGGCTTTGGTGAAAAGAAAGAGCGCCATATCGGGGCGTCCCCAAGGGCCGTATACAGTGAAAAAGCGTAGTCCAGTGACTGGCAAACGGAATAGGTGCGAATACGTATGCGCCATCAGCTCGTTCGCCTTTTTAGTGGCCGCATAGAGAGAAATGGGGTGATCCACGTTGTGGTGCACCGAAAAGGGCAGCGCCGTATTGGCGCCGTAAACAGAGGATGTAGAAGCGTAAACCAGGTGTTTTACCTTTTGATGCCGGCAGCCCTCGAGAATATTGAGGAATCCCGTCACGTTGCTATCTACGTAGACGTGGGGATTTTCGATGGAATACCGCACCCCTGCTTGCGCCGCGAGGTGCACTACAGTGTCAAAACCGCCCTCAGAAAATGCGGCAGCGATCGCCTGTCGATCTGAAACGTTCTCTTTCAAAAAAAGAAAATGAGGATGTTCCGTCAAGCGCGCCAGGCGATCCTTTTTTAGCTGCGGATCATAATAGTCGTTGAGATTATCGAGGCCCACCACAGAGTCACCGCGCGCCAAGAGGCGGGTAGCCACGTGGGAGCCGATGAAGCCAGCCGCGCCGGTAACAAGAACTTTCACAAGCGCCAAGCCTCAAAGCCGCTTTCAATGAGCGCTTCCCGGGGAAAAGCTGATTTGATGTCGATAAAGGGAGCCCTGCCCCCGCAATGTTTTACGAGCTGATTTAGATCGATGGCAAGAACTTCCTTGTGGGAAACCGCCGCCACTACCGCGTCGAATTTCGGAATCGTTTTCCAATCCACCAGGCTCACGCCATATTCGTGTTTAGCTTCCGCGGCATTGGCCACCGGATCCCATACATGCACTTTGGCGCCGAAGCTTTCGAGCTCACGGATCACGTTCGCTACTTTCGAATTTCGCAAATCAGCGCAGTTTTCTTTAAAGGTAATCCCCATCACGAGAACGGAAGCATTTTTGATCGGGCGGCCGTGGGCGCTCATGCGTTTCACGGTTTGCTCGGCGATGAAGGCACCCATGCCGTCGTTGATTCGGCGGCCCGCGAGGATCACCTGAGGGTGGTAACCAAGGATCTCCGCTTTGTGCGTGAGATAATATGGATCTACACCGATGCAGTGGCCCCCCACCAGCCCGGGGCGGAAGGGGAGGAAATTCCATTTCGTGCCGGCGGCGCGAAGCACATCGGCCGTGTCGATATTCATTTTGTGGAAAATGATCGCGAGCTCATTCATGAGTGCGATATTGAGATCTCGCTGGGTATTTTCGATCACCT
>Ga0207096_1064_pt2 | contig 18627 bp, 19 predicted proteins | sample Alteio_BWMinHeat_86_FD_153547 | JGI IMG/M metagenome (GOLD analysis project Ga0207096, IMG submission 153547) | Enriched cells from forest soil in Barre Woods Harvard Forest LTER site, Petersham, Massachusetts, United States -... | ecosystem: Environmental > Terrestrial > Soil > Temperate forest >...
TCCTGCTTGAACACGAAAATATCCTGCAAGCTCACGATATCGCCCTGCATGCCCACCACCTCGGTAATGTAGGTGATTTTACGGGAACCATCGGAAAGGCGGCTCTGCTGCACGATCAAATGCACGGCGGCGGATGCCTGCTCGCGGATGGCTTTCGCGGGCAAATCCATTCCGGCCATCATCACGAGCGTTTCCAATCGGGCAATGCAATCGCGCGGAGTATTGGCATGGATCGTAGTGAGCGATCCATCGTGACCCGTGTTCATCGCCTGGAGCATATCGAGGGCTTCCCCGGCGCGGCACTCACCCACGATGATGCGGTCAGGGCGCATCCGCAAAGTCTGCCGCACGAGATCGCGGATGGAGACTTCCCCTTCGCCTTCGATATTCTTCGGGCGAGTCTCGAGGCGCACCACGTGTTCTTGCGCGAGCTGGAGCTCGGCGGAATCCTCTACCGTGATGATTCGGTCGCTGGCGGGAATAAAATTCGAAAGCACGTTGAGCAAAGTGGTTTTACCGGAGCCTGTGCCGCCACTCACCACAATATTGAGGCGGCTCTCAATGCAGAGACGCAGAAAGTCGGCGATCTCCTGGGTCATCGAGCCGTACTTAATGAGATCCAGGTAGGTCATGCGGAACTTGGGGAATTTCCGGATCGTGAGCGTGGGACCGCGGATGGCGAGCGGCGGGATGATCGCATGCACGCGGGATCCGTCAGGCAAGCGGGCATCTACGTATGGGCTTTTTTCGTCAATGCGGCGGCCGAGCGGCATCACGATGCGCTCGATCACGTTCATCAGCTGCTGGTTTGAGGAAAATACGCTCTTGGAGAGCATCGGCTTGCCGCTCTTCTCCATGTAAATCTGATTGCAGTTGTTCACCATAATCTCGGTCACGGCGTCGTCGGCGAGGAGATCCTCGAGCGGACCGAAGCCGAGGGCTTCATCGAGGATTTCTTTCACGAGCTGCTGGAGATCGTCACGGGTGGGCGCTACGGAGGCAGTGTCTTCGTGATTGAGGATCTCCACTACGGCCGCGCGGCACTTCTCGCGAAGCGCTTTATTGCCGGCGGTATTATTGCTTTCCTTTTTGAAGTCGATTTTCTCGACGAGTTCCTTGTGCACACGCAATTTGAGCGCGCTCCAAGGATCCACGGTAATGATCAACTGGCCTGGTATACGGGGCGCATCCGCTTCCTTCGCTAGAACCTTTCCAGCGGCGGCCACCGCGGCCGATCCGCCCACTTGCTTCTGCGAGGCGGCGAGCTGCGCGCGCGAGGGCTTTTTGAGCAGCGAAAGTTTTTGTAGCAGCTGGGCCTGCTGCATTTTACGCACCATCTCGTGGATGGCGCGGGTGCTGGCTGCGTTCGGCGAATTGAGCACGAGCGGCTTGCCTGCGGTAAGCGCTGCGGCCAGCGCGGCAGAGTCTTCCGGAATCGCGGCGTAAACCGCTTTGCCCAGCGTGCGCTGGATCGTGGCGGGCGCCACAGCAGCGTTCTGCACGAAGCGATTGAGGATCACTTCGATCATCTCGAGAGGGAAAAGCTGGTCCACCATTTCAGTGAGAATGCGCTTCGTCTGGTGCATCACGAGAATGTCGGGGTTCGTGACCAGCAGAATCAGCGTCGAAAATTCCATCGCCTTGATCGTGAAAGGATCCACTGAGGAACCGCAGTCGATCACGGTGAGCGGATAAACGTTGGGCGTTCCTTTATAGAGCTTGCCGAGAAGATCGGGAGTCACGCCTTTGGCGATCTGCAAAGAAGGCGGCGCCGCAAGATAATGCATGCCGCTCGGATGCTGCGCCACAAGCTTCATCATCGTGGACTGATCGTAGGTTCCGGAATGCTGAAGAGCATCGAGCAAGCCCTTCGCCGGCTTCATGCCGAGAATCACGTTCTGGTCACCACACGCGGTGAAGTCCTGATCCACGAGCAAGGGCTTCAGGCTGAATTCCTTCATGAACGCGAGCGCGAGGTTGGCTGCAAATACGCTTTTGCCAACGCCTCCTTTGCCCCCGATCACCGAAATTACGAAACCTGCCATCCGTGGCCTCCAAAGAAAAATGACGAGCACGAAAAATTAGAGCGCATCTCTAATTAACTACGCGACGTCTCTTCTTAGTACCATTATTGAGGATTTTCGCCTTAATGTCAGCGGTTCCTTCTGAGGCGTCTTCGACTATTTTTGGCGTGATGAACACGACGAACTGGCTCTTGCTTGCGCGGAAAGCTTTCGACCGGAGCAGTGTGAAAATCGCATTGCCGCCGGCCGGGCCGCCTCCGCTTTCGGGATCTTTGTCCACGCTTTTGGAGGTATCGCTCGAGATCAGACCGCCGAGCGCGGCACTCTCACCGGATTTGAGGATTACCTGGTTTTCGGTGGCCGTTGTGATCACGCGGGGCCGCCCCCCCGGCTCCGTTGCCCACAGCCGTTTTGAACTGGACGTTGGCCAACATCCGAACTTTTTGGTCGCCCAGGATACTCGGAGTCACCCGCACCGTGATTCCCGTATCCGCGAGCTCGGTGACCGGCACGCCGTTCACTACGGCACCCACGAAAGGAATCTGCTCGGAGCGCACCAGCTCAGTCTTGATGTTGTCTTCCGTCATCTGCACGGTGGAAAACAGAATGCGGGAGAATCCGCCGTTGGCACCGGAGGAAAGCTTCGGGATCAGATTCGAGATCGTGCCCGTGAAGCTCCCGTTACTGGTGGCCGCCGTGCCTCCGGTTGTGGCCTGTCCGAACGTAATTCCAGCGCCTTCGGTGAGGAATGGAACCCATTTAAAGAAACTTTGCTTGAGGTATTCCTTCCCGATCTCCACGAAATGGTAGGTAATACGCACCATTTTTGGTGTGGGCGCCGCGGGAGGCTCCTCTACTTGAATCATGTTCCGGATGGAAAACTTTTTGGCACCGAGAGTGATCGCATTTTCGCGCACGGCCACGCTGCCCATCATTTCCGGCAGGTAAGTTTGCGCGACGGTTTCGGCGCGGTCACGGTCGAGGCTGCTGTCGACCTTGCCAAAGAGGAAGAAGGTATCGTTGATGATCCGCACGGTCACATTCACGCCGCCCGGATCGTCGTTGATCTCTTTCTGCATGCGCTTGGCGATAGCCTCACGCGAGATCTTGCTCAAGGTCACAAGGTTGAATACTACGTCCTTGTAGGCTTCCTGTACCTGCAGAACGCGATCAAGGTCGCGAGGCACTACGAGCTCGCCGTCGATCACGATTTTATCATCGACGCTCTCAATCGTGATGCCTTCGATGTCCTGAAGAAGGCGGCGGATAGTGAGCACTTTCGAGGAAAGCTCACCGGCGATCACGGTATATTTATATTTTCGGGCGATCTTCCCGTTGTCCTGGGAAATGATCAGATCGGAAGTTCCCTTCTTTATCCCCGACACTCGAAATTGCCGGGGGCTATTCCCCTGTTGAACATCGATGACGGGCTTGTTGCCAACCACCGGATTTGGCATCGGATTGAAATCGAGGTCAATGATGTCTACGGCGCCAGCCGCTAAAGTGCGATTCAATTCCTCATCGCTCAGGACCATAGGCCCGGAAGGTGCTTCACCAGCCGCTGGATCCGCGCCGCGCGCCGTGAGGGCGAGCATCATGAGCGCAAATATAAGTGCGGGGAGCGCAAGGAGCGCCGGCGGCGCGACCAGCGAAAAGTTTAAAGAGATCCGTCTCTTCACCAGAAAAGCGTACCAGATAGCGGGTAGTCGGACCAAGAGAGATCGGGGAATTCGAACGTACCTGGTAGCGTGGAGACTAAGGATGGGTGGGAGCTTCCGCGTGCCAGACAGCGGAAAATTGAGCAAGGCAATATGAACTTAGAGCGGCGGAAAAAACAATCTGCCCCGAGGTCGAGGAAAGATTGATTTCACCAGCCGCGCTTAGACTTACCCAACCCGCTTATGCCAATGACGGTGGTGTGCCGAGCAAAGAGTGACGAGATTTTCGGCCGTATCGGTTCCGCCTTCGTTTTTTGGTTTTAAGTGGTGAAGATGAATCCATTTTGTTTCTCCGCATGTGGTGCCATTTGGATTTCTTGCCTGGCATCGACCCCGGTCGCGGCGATGCACTTCGTGTTTTACGGCGGCGGGGATGCTTTGGGGCCGCGGCCGGTCCTGGGACCTGTCAGCCGGAGGCTTTTTCTTCGCGCGCTCTGCCTTTCGTACTGGATCATTTTTCTCCAAATAGCACTTTAAGAGCACCACCTGCGTTTCGGCGAGTGAAACAATGCGCCCGGCCTTCTGCGCCTGCAGTTCCTGCGCGCGGCGAAATAGCTCCATCTCCTCCTCATTCAACTCAAACTCCACACGCACGCGGTCCGCTCCTACCGACTTGGCTTTCTCCGGTTTCCTGGCGGAAGGATTTTCGGCAGCCACTTCACGCTCGAGTTTATCTTTAGTGAGCGTGGCGGCCTTTTCGATCCAAAGCTCAGGGTTTTTCTGCACCACGGAGGCAATGGTCTTGGCCTTAGTGCCAGTGAGGCGCCCTTCATCGATGGCCGCGCAGAGCTCCGGCACCTGAACACTCTTCCTTGCCACGCGCACGAAGCAGGCAGCCACGTCTTCACTGAGGTCCAAATGCTCTACGCAATACGGAGTCAGATACGGGCAACCAAACGCTTCATAGATCCGCCGTCGATCCACTTCCATGATCGCCTCCAAGAGTTCAGCTTCGGCGATCAGGTATTTCCGAGCCCTGGCTTTGGCTTTGGCTTTGGCTTGCTCGTGAATGGCCCGCGAACCAGAATCAAGCTCTTCGATTTCAAAATGAACTGACGGAGATTCAGAGAAAAAATCCATGCGTGATGCCTCCGAAGAAATGGTGGAGGAGCACCCTATCGCGAGCTCGCAGTTTTGCAATAAATATTTTTTATTGTCACGAAAAAATCGCGCGCTCCCGCCAGCCCTATTCATTCACCCAGCGAAGATTCGCTTTGCAATTTGCGTAGCCCTGGGCGCGAAACGTGCCCTGCCGAAGATCGGCGGGCGCATTCGAGTTCACCAGACTGAAATGCAGGCACCACGCCGTATTGCAGTGATCGTCTTCATATTTCTTCGGATGCTTGCAGATTTTCTTCATGCTTTCCGAATTGAGCGATCCCGAGTTCCCGCGCATCGCGTACCAGCAGGAAGAATCTTTCACGCGATCCTGCACCTTCTCGTCGCCGTAGCCGTCGAGCAGAACAAGCTTTATCTGGTCTGGATTCCGCACTTTTCGGCCCACGCGCTCGGCATGCACCGCCCCCGAGGAATGCCCGGCCACTATGTATTTCTGGCCCGGATGAGAATCGATTTCCCGCAAAATTTCGTCGAGTTTCCCTTCGGCTTCGTCGTTTGAATAGACAAGGAAGCCCGGAAAGCATTTCGCCATGGAGCTCGTTGCCGAACCTACGCCACCGAAAAGAATCACCTTGGGATCGGCGGCCATAGCGCTTAGGGAAAAGAAAAAAAGAAAAAACACCCGGCCCATACCCGCCCCTATTTCTTAGGCTGCAGCGTGGCGCTCGGGCCTTTCGGTTGCGCTCCGGCGCCTACGGTCGCTCCGTCTTTGCCCATAAGGTCTTTCATCATCGTCTTGCCGAGATCTTCCTTCACGTTGTCGTCGTTATTGCGAAGGGAGACGTAGATATCGAGGTTTTTCGTAGCGTACACGAGAGTTTGGGCTTGGAAGGGATCCACTTCAAGGGTGATATTCGCAAATTGCGTGTATTCCTGGAGGTTTACTTTTGTTTTGCTTTCCTGCTTGAAGGGATCGCTCTCCATAATTCCCGGCACCGTATTGGTCACGAATTTTCCGGTAGCGAGGATGAGCACGTCCTGCAGGATGGTGCGGGTCTCGAGGAATAGCTTGTTACCCGATCCCGAAGGATCGATGGTGCTCAGCACATCCACGCGATCGCCGGGCTTGAGTAACTTGGCCACGCCGGTTTCATCGTTGATTCGGATCGTAACGGCACGTTTGCCTACGGCGATCTGCCGGGCAAGACCCGTTCGCGCGCCGAGCTGAGTCACCTTGGTGCGGGTGACCTGTTCGCCTTCGTGAATCGGGGCGATGGCAAGCGCGCTCTTGAAATCACTTACTTTGCCGCTCGAGCCCGGCTGCACGAATTTGTTCGGCACGCTGATTTCCGTAAGGTTGGTTTCGTCGAGGATATCGAGCTCTTTGATGTCCCGCTTGGCTACGACCACGGATTTTTCCACGCCGTATTGGTCTTTGTACGCCTGCTCAGTGGAGGATACGTAGGAATAGACCATCCACACCGCGAAAAACGCGACGACGAAAGAAATGGTAAATGCCTTGTTATTCATATTCTCCCTGATCCCCTGTCTTCATACTGATCGGCCAATCCGGGAAAATCTTTCAGCTAATTGCCATGCTCGGTGGCACAAAAGTCGGATAGTCCGTTGGGCCCGCGCTTACGGTGGGTGCAGATGCCGAAAACCGTGCGCACGCGTACGCGCTGCCGTGGGCTGCCCGAGGTGGCTTCGCCCGGACCGTCGTTGACGTTCTTGAACAGCTTCGGAACGGGCCCAACGCCGAGCATTTCAGTCGGCGCTTCGGGGCGGCCGTCGCTTTGCATGACTGTGGAAGAAACTCCGATGTAAAAGTGCGACCGGTGAGTCTGGATGAACTCCGCGAGCATCGGGCCGGAGCGGTGGTTGAAAAGCTTGAGGAAGAGCTGGGAGCGGGCGTGCTTCTGGCCCACGAGAGATTTATTGATCGCGAGGTTCACGTGGATGAGGTACCAAACGAAAGTGAGAATCATCGGCATCAAGAGGATGAACTCGATCAGCGCCTGACCGCCTTGACGATTTTTTTTCGCTGATTTCAGCAACCGTTATCCTCTACGAAATTGTCGTTATCGCCGCGATTGATTCCTGTGGACGTCGAAAGCCGGGTCATTTCTTGTAAGCACTCGTCCACGTTGGGCTCACGGCCGAGAAAGGAATCGCTCGTAAAAGGAATCACTCCCTTCCACGGGATGCCCTTACCTCCGCCCGGCGGCATGATGTTCTTGCCGGCACCGTCACTGGCTATCATTTTCGACATCGGAAGGAGGAACAGCTTGAGATTGAAATTGTATTGCACTCCTTCCGCCCAGGAGTAGAGGCGGGAATGTTCTTTACCAATGGCTTCGGGGTGCGTGCCCACCATGGCGCCCTTTACGGGCTCCGTTCCCGTGGCGTCGCGCTCACCCCCGCCCCGCGAAGGGGCCAGGAACGGAAAATAATCTTTTCCATGTACTTTGACTGTTTGCCGGAGCACCGTGCCCGCAGAAGCGAACTGATCAGCCTGAGTTGCGCCAGCCGAGAGGTACGCACGCGAGGCCATGAAGGTGGCGTAATGCACGTAGTGTCCCCAGGCAATGCCCCAGGCCATCTGCACGAATAAAAAAATTGTGGTTATGAGCATCGAAAAGACGATCACGAACTCGATGATCACCTGGCCTGACTCATCTGATTTTTTCTTAGCGATGGTTAGCGGCGGCATAGCAAAATTCACTCCCTCGGCTGGAAAAGGCGGAAAGTCTGTCCCTCATTGGGACGCGAAATCTGGATATGCAGCTTGGGCGAGCCTTCGTCCCAACCCTGGGCCTTGGGATCGCCATACTTGTAATTGTAGGTGATATGCCTCACGAGCGGCTCGGAGATGTTCTTGTAGAAAAAATGGCTTTTCTTCATCAGGCTGATCACGAGCAGCACGGCCGACATGATCACGCAAAGCACGAGCATATATTCAAGGATGGATTGGCCGCGCTGGCCGCGAATCCCGCGGAATAGTGTTACTTTTTTCAAGTCAGCCTCCCGCTATGTTCGAGAAAAATCACTAGCCCCACGGCTACTGCGATGCAGACACCAAAGGCGAATTTGCGGTTCTGGTCGACACGGAGATTTTCCACCACGAGGCCCGGCACTAGCAGCGCCCGCAGAAAAGAATAGCCATTCTGAAAAACCGCACGCAGCCGCCCGCGGAATATCACCTCGAAGAACGCAAAGGCTCCGCCGATCATAACGGCCCCCAGCGCCACGTGCAGGGCGAGCCACCAACCCATCCAAGCGCCCACCGCCATCTGCAGCTTCACATCGCCCGCGCCCATATAGCCTGTGGCGTAGATCGGAAAAAAGAGCGCGAAGCCGAGCGCCACGCCGAGAAAGCCACTGAGCAGGCCTGCCCAGCCGCCCAGCCAAAGCTGCGCGCCTAGCCCGAGGCCGATGGCGGAAAAGGTAAACCAGTTGGGAATCCGCCGGGTGAGCAGATCGTGCACGCCTCCGAAGAGGCCGATCGCGAAAGCAGCGCTGTTGAGGGTCTCATTCATAATTGAGAGCCCCTCAGTTGCTCCATCGGTCGCTTCCTGCGTAAGGATCGAGAGAGAGCTTTCCGTCGCTGCCGCCCACCTTGGTGCCGCTCTTCAGGTTTTGCTCCAGAAAAGAACCGAGGCGGAGCATAGTTTTCTGCAGCACGGTATGGAAGCCGAACTGTTGGTTAAAGAAAACCTGGTGCGTGAACATAAAGGCGATGATGAGCACCAGCATATATTCAACGAGGGTTTGTCCCCGCTGGTTGCCGAGACGAAATCTCAGGCGTGCAATTCGGCTTTTTCTACTTGATATTTGTTGTTGTCGTTGTTGGCCTTGGCAGGCTTGCTCGTCCATGAGTCACCTTATGAACAGGATAAGGGATTCGGACGCATATTGCGGAAAAAAGGAAGGGGGCAGCCCGATACGCGGTAACGTATTCCTGTTTACAGGTGAATTTTCGATTAATCGCCGAAGTCTTTTACGGCTTCGTTGGTGGCCGTGTCTAGTTGGCCGAAGAGCTTGTTGATGATGGCGAGGAGCTTCTTACGAAACTGCATGAAGATCGTGACGATCACAGCGAGAATGAGAATATACTCAGTCGTCGTCTGTCCCGACTCGTCCTTTAGAAACTTATTTATAGTCTCTAATTGTTTCATAACCCTCTTAGCCATTTTAACCATCAACTCCTCATCGGCCGAGAGAATGGGGTCCTTAACGGCTTTTTACTCCCTACTACCAGTTTAAACCTCTGAGCATTATTGTCAAGTATAAGTGGATGGTATTTTCTTCATATCCACTTGAAATCAAAGGACTTAAATCAACCGCTCCCAGGCACCCTTAAAAATGAGCACTACTATTAAATGTTTGGCCAAATTAAAGAAGGGCCTCGACCACCAGTGCAGTCTGGTTCCAGGGGGCCCCCTCCCCCATGCCGGCATCGGCCGCGAGCGCCGCTACGGCCGCAAGGTCGGTACCTGGCGCGCGCAGCACCGCTTGCCCGGCGAGTTCCGCCAGGTAGGCTTCGCGCTCCCAGGCAAGCCCGCTGCTAAATAAAAAAAGTATGTCTCCCGGCTGCCATATGAGCGAGCGCGTTTCCGGATTGAGCTCGCGGCCTACGCCGAGCGCCTGGCTGGGAAAGAGCGCGTCGCCAGGCTGCGCGCGCGGCGGGCTCTGCGGCGACAGGAGACTCAGCCAATTTCCTTGCCGGAGCAGAAACGCCGAGCAGGCCCCGCATCCTGTAACCACGAGCTCCTTTTCCCGCTCTACGCTCGCGACGATCAACGAACAACCGCCCCGCGCTGCCGGCGCGCGCTTCTCGTTCCACCCTAAAATATTTTTGTTTATCTCGCCGAACAGATCACGATGCCAGGCCTGCGCGGGCGTATAGATGCCTCCGTCGCGAGGCAAGCGTTCGCCGGCCGGGGCTCGGCACTTCAGCAGAGCCGTTTTCGCGGCGATGTCACCGTTGCCCCGCCCACCGAAGCCGTCGGCGAGCGCGAACAGGCCCGCCCCCGGGTCGACAAAAAAGCCGTCTTCCTGCGTGGGCCAATTTCCCTGGTTGGTGGCGGCGCCGTATGCGAATGTGCGTTTCATCGAATGCCTCTCAATTTTTTTCGCCTTCGGGCGTAAAGGCCTCGAAACGTACGAGCTTGCGTTGGCAGCGGCGGCGGTAATCCTGATTAGTCGGAACGCTGTCGTCGTCGGGCGCCACGTGCAGGCACTTCAAGTATTTTTCTTTCGCCTCCTGGAGATCGCTGATGCTCTCGGCGAGAATCGCTTCGGCATATAAGCGCTTCGCTCGCAGCAGGAGAACCTGGCGTATATCGTTCAGGCCCTGCCGGGCCTCGGCATTGAGCGCATCAATCGCCAGCACTTTATGGTACTGGTCGCGCGCCTTCACGAGATCGCCGCCTTCCTGGCGCTGGTTCCGGGCTTCGGCGAGCAAAGGATCCAGCACTGTTTTGAGGGCCGTACGGATATCGACTTTCAGCTTTTCCACCCGTTCTACGTATTCCGGCTCGGGCCATCCGATATCGGCGAGCTTGTCGGCGTCGGCGATTGCCTGGATGTATCTTTCATCCTTGAAGATTTTCACCACGGCCGCGTAGGCATCTTCGGCCTTCAGCCTTGTCTTTTCTCTTTCGGCAGCTAGCTCGGCCTCTTTCTTTTCCTCGTCGGCCTTTTCTTTAATCCTCTGCTTCCAGTCAGCGGCCACGTGGTTATTCGGATCTTTGGCGTAGATCTCCTGGATCAAGGCGTCCAGCTCCGGGCGCACTTTAGGCTCTTTGAGCGCTCTGTCGAATACGATCTTCCCTTTTTCCTCGAGCTTCGCCACTTCTTCGCGCACTTTGCGCTGCTTTTCCTCGAGCTCGCGCCGTTTTTTCTCTTCCTCGATGGCATCGAGCCCCCGCTTGGCGATCGTCTCGTAGCTTTTGGTATCGTTATATTCGTCCACGAGCGAAAGGATATTCCTCGTGCGGTCGAACATGACCTGAAAATCCTTTTTTTCGTGCGCCGCAAGCAGCTGCTTGTAATTGTCCCGCACGAAGGCCTGGTTCTTGGGCGTGAGGTCGGTGTACAAGCGCGCGGCGTTCGGGCCCTTGGGCGATTTAGACTTCACCGGACTATCGTCGGGCTGGCCGAGCATCGCCAGCAAGAGACAACCCACCACGAGAATAGTGAGGTAGCGCATCCGTTGCGCCTTGGGAATGCGGGCCCACTTGTATTTGAAGTGGCCGATGAAATCCGTGCTGGAATTAGGCTTGGGCGGAAGCGGCGTGCCGTCGGGACCGATATCGTCCGAAGCCAGAGGTTTGCCGTCCGGGCCCAGCTCTCCTGCCTGCCCGGGTTCGCCCCCGAGCGCTCCCAAGTCGAGCGCGTCGCCCTGCTGGAGGTGGGCCGGCACGGTGAGGAACTGGTCCTGCTTGGCAAAGAAATCCTTGCTCTCGATGCTGAACTGGATTTTGCTCTCGCCTACCTGGATCAAGTCACCGGCCACGAGCTCGCATTCAGTTACGGCACTGCCGTTCACTACCGTGCCGTTGGCCGAGTTCAAGTCTTTCAGGAAAAAAGAAAGGCCCTGCCGGCGTACTTCGAAATGTTTGCGCGAAGCCTTCTTCTCCGTGAGCACCACGTCGCAGTTAGAGCCGCGCCCGAAGAGCGCAACGTCTTTTTCCATGAGAAATTCATCTACGTTGCCGCTGCCGGGCTCCATGCGGAAGAGCGCGCTTAGGCCGGCGGTCACGAATTTCGTGTTCCCATCGCCGCCACTCACGTCGAGCGCGCCGCTAATATCGGCCCGCGACATGGCGTTGGAGCTGGTTACCTGTGGCTTGGAGCCAGTGAGCGAGGTGGCCTGGGGCGCCTCGATCGAGATGCGCAGGCTGAAGGCCCCGATCTTTATCTCTTCCCCGCCTTCCAAGGGCGCGTTTTCCACTTCCTGGCCGTTGAGCAGCACGGCGCCGAAATTTGCCTTGCGCTGGAGTACCCAGCCGCCGCCAAGAGGGAAGATCACCGCATGCAGGCGGCTGATGCTCACTTCGTCGAGATGCACGGAGCAGCCCTGCGCCCGTCCGATCGAAATTTCTTTGTCTTCATTCGACTCGAACTCGGTTACCAGGTTGTCTGCGTTGTAAACGGCGATTTTGATCATTTGGATTTATTCTCCACTTGATCAAGCTCCGCGAGCTCTTTCTTGGCGTCCTCAAGAAGCTCGCGCAGCTCCTTGTTCTCCTCGTTTTCCATTGTACTCGAACCCGTCTCGTCAGCGAGGTAGCGCACGATGTTCTCGAAATGCATCCGCGCTTCTTTGTAACGGAGCGAGGCTTTGGCCCTCAGGCCTGCCACCTGCGTGCTCCAAAGTTCCGAGAGAAGCTCCATCTTCGCGCTTTTGAGGTAAATCTTCGCGAGCTCATGGGTGGGATCAACGGTGAGCGCGGTGTCGAATGCAGTGAAGGCGCGGCGATAATTGAGATTCTGCAGCTCGCGCACGCCATTACGGAAAAAAATCTCGGCGTCTTTTCGCTGCGACTTGTCGGCCTTCGGATCGATCTGATCAGAGAGCGCCTCGGAGCCGAGATTCTTCGCCGTTTTCGCGCGTTCCTCGAGCTTTGCCCGAGCTTCCTGCATTGTCACGAGCTTGGCCTTGGCGTCCTGGATCGCCTTGGTTACGTCCTCGATTTTCTTCTGGGAATTGTCGACAGGCTTTCCGTTCTTGACAGTAGGATCCGGTTCGTCCTCCACCTGGCGAATCCGGGCGTTTTCTTTAATGCTCAATTTTTCGTCGCTGAAATAAGCCGTAGCGAGAAGAAAGAAGGTCACCACGAAGATGACCATTCGCTTTCTTTCCATTTTTTTCTTGGCTTCTTTTGCTTCCTTTTCGGTAAGCTGCGCGGCCACCACGGCGGGAGCTGGAGCCGGAGCGACATAGGTGCGCAGGATCGCCTTTGCAAGCATGGGCTTGTCGTTCTTGCGCGTCTGACCGGAGGGATAAACCTCGAGTACGGTGAGACCCATCAGCAGGATGTCGCCAGGACTCAGTTTCGCTTCCGGAGCCTTGGTCCCATTGTAAACGATGCCGTTCGCGCTGCCGAGATCGCGGACGACATAGTGATCGCCTCTCCAGCTGAGCTCTGCGTGTTTGCGGGAAATATTGGTATCGTTGAGCACGATCTGGCAGCCTTCGCGGCCAATGAACATAACGTCGCCGAGCAGGGAATAACAAGTGCCTTGATCCTGCCCCTGGCGCACGAGCAGGCGCAAACGTTCCCCGTACTGCTTCGTGGGCGGCAGTCCTCTCGAGAACCGAAGTACGGCAGGGCCTTCCGGCATTTAGTCTAGTCCCCCAATTTCTCGAAAAGGAAGAGGAAGCCCTCTACCTTTCCGGGGATTCCGGAGATTGAGTAGCCATGGATCTTGTGGGTGCCCGAATTGAACTCGTAGTCCTCGTGCACACCCTCACTGCCCAGATCCGGAGCCTTCCCCATCATCTCCTTGATCAGTGCGGGAAAGCTCTCGTCGCGGCTCACCGACTCTAGCATCTCCCCGTTCGCTCCCCGGATCCCCGTAAGTTCCTCGAACGAATTCGTAACCTGCGTGACCTTGCCGTCACGGTCGATCATCATCATCGGATACTTGGCGTTCATCGCCAAATATTCAATGGACCGCATCAGGTTATTGACGATGACCGTTTCCGTATCCCCGGTATTTTCCTCTTCTTTGGTAGTACCGTCCGCTTTGGGGATACGGCCAAGGGCCGCGTTCACGTTATCAATCAAATTATCTATGACGTCGTTCTTATACTTCTTTTCGACCGTTTCCGCGTCGCCCTTCAGTACCTTGTCCATGTCTTCGGAGAGGCGCTCAAGCGGCTTATGGGAAACCTTGTACAGCAGATAGAGGAAAACCATTCCCACCATAGCGCTCCAGAACAGCGCCTCGAGGTAAACGGAGCTCACCGTGCCGGGATCCAGCGCCAGCGACGACGTGGAATAGATCACGGTGGCGATCGCACCCGGAACGTTGATGCCTTTGGTTTTGGAGAGAACCATCACCGGTGTGAATGCGTAAATCTCGTCGGCATCGTTGTCGCGTAAGATCCGCGATTTACCCCAGTAGCTCTGGTTCTTCTCAAGCACGCTTTTGTAATGAAGGAAGGTGGTATTGTTGTAAGACTCGTTGAGGCGGTTTCCGGGCGCGAGGATCCGGCCCTCCATATTCGCGATCACCACTTCCTTCACGTGCGCCTCGCGTTCGGCGAAATCGGTGAACATGGCGCCCTCTTTACCCTCGAGAATATTCTGGCGGTTGAGGTAGGCCACCTGCTCGGAGATATACATCGCCTGGTGCTCCGCCTCGCGCATCACCTCTTCCCGCGAACGCTGGAGAACCGGGTATACTGCGAATCCCAGGCTGAGAATCACGTAGACCGTGAACATCAGGGCCATTAGCGTGGGATAATCGAGCTTCTCGTAAAATTCGTACATCACGGGAAGGAACGTATCGTCGAATTTTTTCCAGTATTTACCAACGAGCCCCTTGGGCGCCTCTTCTTCCATCTTGAACTGGCCGGCGTCGGCGGTGAGCCCCGGCACCGCACCAACTACGCTGCTGGTAAGAATTTTCGCCGGCAGCTCCGGAAGAATCACCTCTAGAACGAAGGGGCCTACGGAAACGCGGTCGCGGTTCTGCAATAATTTTCGTTTAATGAGCACGCCGTTCACGAAGGTACCGTTGGCGGATCCGAGATCCTTGAGCTCCACCTTTCCATGGCTGCAGATGAGCGAGAAATGTTTCTTAGACACCTGCGTGCTGGCGAGCACGATTCCGGCTTCACTTCCACGGCCGAGTGAAGTTTCGCCCTCGTCGAGAAAATACGTGGCCCCGCGGTTCGGGCCGGCGATCATCACCAATTTGATGCTCATGAATTATTTCCCCGTAACTTCCAGAATGAACTCGCCGATCACGATTCGGTCCTTTTCATTCAGCACTGCCGATTCAACGCGTTTGCCGTTCACAAACAGGCCATTCGACGACCTGAGATCATCCACCTTGAGCGTCTGCTCCTCGACCTTGAACACGCAGTGTTTTTTTGAAACTTTGGTGCCCTCGAGCCGAATCGTCGCGGGCGGAGCCGAACGCCCGGCCAGATTCTCCCCCTCCACGAGTTCGAGCTTCATGCCGTCCTGCGTTTTCCCCGGCGAGGCGAGTATTTTCAGGAAGAATGGCATATTTCCAGCTCCTCCCCTTTTTTCAGGCCGGCGCGCTCGAATAAGCCCGCGCAGCCCTCCAGAGTGCCTCCGCCGAGCGCGAAAGGGTGGATCCAGGTGTGGCGCCATGGCCGGAGCGAATGATAAAGCGCGATCACGCGCCCGCGGCGGTCGAGGAAGGCCACGTCAATCGGGAAGCGCATGAAAAAAGTATGCACTGAAGTCTCGTGGGGGAACCAGAGTCCTTCGTCTTCGGGTAGGGAAGAATGGCCGAGCAAGCCCTTCATCCGCTGCGCGGGCGTCTCCATGACTCCGCAGCGCCCGATGAGGGTGCGGCCGTCTTTGCGGCATAATACTTTGGCCACCTTCACGCTCATCCCCCCAGCAAATCGCCGCCCTCGCCTGCAGCATCGTTCTTCAGGCCAAGTGCAAAGGGGCCGAAAATGATAATGAAGACGGCGGGGATGATGAAAAGAATCATCGGCAACAGGATCGCCTGCGTGGCCGCCGCTCCCGCTTTTTCCGCGCGAATGAATCGGTCAAGACGCACTTGCTCGGACTGCTGTCGGAGAATTTTTCCGATCGAAGCTCCCATTTCGTCGGCGCTTACAAGCACGGCCACGAAAGAATTGATTTCCATCATGTCACAGCGCCACGCGAAATTGCGCATCGCTTCGGCGCGCGAGGATCCAACTTTGATTTCCTTGAGCAGCATCCCCAGTTCTTGCACGAGCGGGCTCGGTTTTGCTTTCTCCACGACCTTTCCGATGGCGCCCATGAAGTCGAGGCCGGCTTCGGTCGAAAGCGCCAGCAGATCGACGACAAACGGCATCGCGCGGCGGATTGCCTGCTGGCGCTTGGTGATCACTGACGACAGCCAGATTTTGTCAGGATAGTAAAAGCCGATCAACATCGCGATGGGATAAGCGTAAGGGGGAATATCCATTTCCCAGGCGAACCTCATAAAAACCAGGAGCATCGGAAACGCCACGATCAGAAATAACTTGAAGGCATACAGCTCGTCGGGCGTGAGCGCTTCGGTGAGTCCGGCGCTCGCCAGTTTTTTCTTCAGAATTTTCCGCGTCGCATCCACTTTAAGGTCTTCCACGAGCGGCACGAGATATCGCGCAAAAACCGGGCGCGAAAAACGCAGGATTATATTTCCGGCATCGGAAGCGTTATCGCGGTAATTTCCGAGGGCTCTTCCTGCGCTGCGTTTTTCTTCGTCGCTGAAAACAGTTCGCGTAAGAAAATAAACCGCCAGGCCCAAAGCTAGGTAAGCGATATTAATCATGGAATAATTTTAATTCGTAGCTACAATGGATTCAATCAGCGAATGACCGCCTGAAGAGTTTAATATCGCCATGGGTCGGCCAAAGATCAGACAACAAAACGTGTATATGAGCGCCCGATGAATTCATATCGCTTCTTCCGCATGTATGTTCGCCTCTGGGCCCACCACCAGATCAGCCTGCGCGCCGCCGCCCTCACCTACACTTTTATCCTCGCGATCATCCCCTTGCTCGCGGTTTGCCTCTCCGGTGGCTCGCTCTTCTTCAACGTGCACGACTTGAATACTCGATTCATGGCTTTTCTCGTGCAGCACCTTGCACCAGGTTCGGCAGCCAAGGTTTCCACGCTGCTCACGAGCTTCCTCGCGAAAGTACATTTCAAGGCGATGGGTTATGTGGGCTTCGCCGCCCTTCTCGTCACCTGCCTCCTCCTGCTCTCCAGCGTCGAAAGTTCCATCAATCGGATCTGGTCGATCCGCCGGCGAAAGGAGCTATGGAAACGTATCGTAATTTACAACCTTCTCCTCGTAGTCGGCCCTGCTTCCGTGTCGATCTCGCTCTCCACCATCACTTTCGTGAGCCGATATTTCCCCAACTACGCGGCCAAGGCCAATATCGGTGCGTTCCTGATCAACGCGCTCTTCCTCACGATGGTCTACAAAATCTTTCCCAATAAGCGCGTGAATTGGAGCGCGGCCCTGATTGCTGCCACTCTCGCTGCCCTCGCCGCCGAGCTCGCGAAGTGGGGCTACGCGATCTATACGGCGAAGGCCCTCTTTTACAACGAGATCTACGGCGGCCTCGCGATTCTCCCGCTATTCCTGATCTGGATTTACGTGAATTGGAATCTATTCCTGGGCGGAGCCTTGCTTACCTATATGATCCAGCACCGCAAAAGCTACCGGCTGGCGCCGAGCAATGGAGAAAAAGCATGATTTTATTTTTAGCGCTTAGCCTCGCCACTCTCGCGCATGCGGCTCCCGGGAAAACTGAAACGCTCTGGAAGGAATGGTACCTCGTGACCCAGAATGGGCAAGCCATCAGCCTTTTCGAGGAAGTGGCCGAGAAACGCCCCGCTGACCATCAGCTGGCGATCACGCAGAAATGGGTCGAGAAAATCGGCGCGTCTCCACGCAGTGAAGTCTATATCGGTTCGGTCGCTGAGGAGAGCTCGCTCGCGCCCGTGGCTTTTTTCGTGGAGCGAAAGGGCGGCAAGCCCTACAAGACTGACGGCCGCGCCAAAGATAAAAAGCTCGAGGTCACCTTCAAGCCGGGCACCGCGGATCTCGCCAAGAGCACCGAGTTCACGCCCTTGCAGCCGGGCATGTTTTTTTCCAGCTTCGTTTCCACCGCGATCGCGCGCCACTTCAAAGAAGGCAAGGGAGCCTTCGCATTCACCGCTGTTGTAGAAGACGCCGGTGAAATGAACGTGGAAATTAAAAAGGGCACGGCTGAAATCAATAAGGTCGAGAAAAAAATCGGCAAGGAAAGCTGCAAGCAGGCCGTGGTTCAGTTCGATGGCAAAATGCAAGAGTGGTGGATCACGAAAAAAGGTAAGGTCTGCCTCATGGAACTTCCCGACTCCAACACTCGCTTGGAGCTCAGCAGCGAAAAGGCGGCGAAGAAAGCACTGAAGGAAGGTAGCTAGGTGCCCGGCTTTCTCGCGCGCCGCTTTCTGCAAATGCTGCCGGTGATCTGGGGCGTAGGGACACTCGTGTTTTTGCTCCTGCACATCGTGCCCGGCGATCCAGTGGAGATCATGCTCGGCGAAAATGCGGTGGCAGCCAATAAAGACGCGCTCCGTGCACAGCTACACCTCGATCAGCCGCTGCTGGTGCAGTACGCGATTTTCTGGAACTCCATTCTGCACGGCAATCTCGGCGACTCCTTCATTTCCAAACGCGCGGTGAGCCGGCTCGTGGCCGAACGCGCCCCCGCCACCTTCAGCCTCGCCGGAACGGCTCTGCTCTGGGCGATTTTGCTGGCAATTCCCTTAGGCGTGCTGAGCGCCGTATTCAGAGACGGATTCTTTGACCACTGCGTGCTCGGCTTTTCGATTCTCGGCGCATCGATGCCAGGTTTCTGGCTCGGCCCATTGCTCATGCTCTTCTTTTCCGTTCATCTCGGATGGTTCCCGGTATCCGGCATCGAAGGACCGAGCAATTATGTGCTACCTTCGCTTACGCTGGGGCTCAGCCTCGCCTGCGTGCTCACGCGCATGGTGCGCACCACGATGGCCGAGGTACTCCGCCAGGACTACGTGACCACTGCGCGCGCCAAGGGCCTCGGCTGGTTCTCGGTGAAC
>Ga0207096_1070_pt1 | contig 18586 bp, 22 predicted proteins | sample Alteio_BWMinHeat_86_FD_153547 | JGI IMG/M metagenome (GOLD analysis project Ga0207096, IMG submission 153547) | Enriched cells from forest soil in Barre Woods Harvard Forest LTER site, Petersham, Massachusetts, United States -... | ecosystem: Environmental > Terrestrial > Soil > Temperate forest >...
AAGGGGAAGGGCTTTTTTTCCTGTTTCTTTTTCAAGGAATGCTAACTTTTCTGCAATGGCTTCTGCCGTTAATGCATCACATTTATTGAGCGCTAAAATCTCGGGCTTAACCGCTAGGTCTTGACCATAAAGTTCAAGTTCACGGCGGATGACTCTATAAGCCTCTACAATATTTTCATGGGTACCATCAATAAGGTGCAAAATAGCTTTGCAGCGCTCAACATGACCTAAGAAGCGGGTTCCTAGACCCACACCCTCATGGGCTCCTTCTATCAACCCAGGTACATCTGCCATCACAAATTCTGTGTTATGGATATAAACAACACCTAAGTTGGGAACAAGGGTGGTAAAAGGATAGTCAGCAATTTTGGGCTTTGCACGTGAGACTACGGATAAAAAGGTGGATTTCCCCGCATTCGGTAACCCAACCAAACCCACATCCGCAATAAGCTTAAGGCGCAACCACACCCACATTTCCTCGCCAGGCCAGCCAGGTGTTAATTTACGAGGGGCTCGATTTGTTGAGGATTTAAAGTGTTCGTTTCCAAACCCGCCATCCCCTCCTTTTAAAAGAAGGAGCTGTTGACCTTCTTCGGTAAAATCAGCCAGAAGCGTTTCTTTATTTTCTGCAAGGATTTGGGTCCCCACAGGGACATTAATGATGAGCGGTTTACCCGAAGACCCCGTACGACTTTCCCCTCGCCCATGCTCCCCTTTGTCAGCCTTAAAATGTTGATGGTAGCGAAAATCGATTAAGGTGTTAAGGTTTGAAACCGCTTGAAAAACGACGTCTCCGCCTCTACCCCCATTGCCCCCATCAGGACCGCCAAATTCAATAAATTTTTCCCGACGAAAGCTGGTGCATCCTGCGCCGCCGTCTCCACTTTTAATAAATATTTTGGCTTCATCTAAGAATTTCATAATAAAACGTACTTTCTTTCAACCTCTCAGTGTCATGCGAGCATCCCACCACTTTTTGGGTGGAAAAGTAAGTAATGAAACTTGGCGCTTGTACCCCTTACCCGCTGCTTCGCAGCGACCTCTCCCACAAGGGGAGAGGTTTTCCATACTCTCTTTTCAAATATTTAACGTGAAACAAACGTAAGTTGCGAAGTAAGAATACCTCTCCCCTTGTGGGAGAGGTCGCTGCGAAGCAGTGGGTGAGGGGTAATCTAACTACCCAGCTTTTACAACGGATACAAAGGTTCTGCCCTTAGCTCCGCGAGAAAAGGAGACCTGACCTTCTGCAAGGGCAAAGAGCGTATGATCCCGTCCGATGCCAACTAAGCTACCAGGATAATATTTTGTACCTCGTTGACGAATAAGGATATTACCGGGGATAACAGTTTCCCCACCAAATTTTTTGACTCCTAAACGCCGTCCCGCGGAATCGCGACCGTTGCGGGAACTTCCTCCGGCTTTCTTTTGTGCCATCTCGTATTCTCCTAACTTTTAGTCGTTTTCTTGGCTGTAGGGGCTGCTTTCTTCTCAGCTGCAGGCTTTTCCCCCTTAGCAGATGTATCAGTCTTCTTTACAGACTCAGCTTTTTTAATGGGCGCAGCCTTCGGAGCTTCCGCCTTCTTAGTGGTCCCTACCTTCTTTTCAGGTGCCTTGGTTTTTTCTTCAACCTTTTCAGGTGACGCCTTTGCTTTATGGGCGGCCCCTCCCGATAAAATGTCCGTAATCCGAACAACCGTTAGATATTGACGATGACCATTCTTCCGCCGATAGTTATGACGGCGCTTTTTCTTAAAAATGATAACCTTATCATCCCGGATTTGATCCAAGACTGTACCACAAACAGTTGCATCAGCCACTAAGGGAGCGCCAACTTTTATGGAATTTCCCTGCCCCATCATAAGGACATCTTTAAATTCTATAAGGTCACCAGCAGAGCCGGCTAACTTCTCGACCATAATAACATCATTGGTGGCTACTTTATATTGTTTCCCGCCGGTTTTGATAATTGCAAACATATGATTTTCTCACCTACTTATAAAAGCCATTTATGGCAAAAAGGGGTCTGGAGACTTACTCTCTAGTCACATTACCTATCAATCACTACTGTTTCTTCTTTTGTTTGTCAAGAGACTTATACATGCTATCTGAAAAATCCATGTTCTGCTTTCAGGATCTAAAAAATATTCAGACTCCGTCCAAAGCATCATGTGGACTATGTCCATACACGGCACGGAGAGGAGATGTCGGGCGCTGAGACACTTGCAAAAACCGCATACGACCTATGATATAATTATTCTGGAAAAATTCAACAAAAAAGATATTGTTGCAATATCGTAGTGATGGAAAGTTGGTGTTGTGCAGATGGTAGCTAAGGTTCAGTGTTGTTAGGTGATGGTATAAAAAAGGGGAGCTTCTCCCCTTTTTTATTTTTTCTTTTCCTCTTTATCTGCTGCCAGACACTCTCTAATATCTTCATGAAACAGATACCCTTCAGCACAATACATACACTCTTGAGTCTTTGCATGATAATGGTGCTCTCCATAGCATTTTCCGAGCACATCTGGCGTACCGATGCATTGTGACGTGTGTGGAGCATAATGAAGCCCATGAGCACAGTATACACATGCATTGGCTTGAGGATCAAAACGATGCTCAACTGAGCTACACAGCGCTATACTCATTTCCTCTTCGTAATTTAGATCAGCTTCTGGTTGAAGTTTATCATCTGCACTTACCCCTGTGCAAAGAATTAAACTAACAATTGTGGTTTTTAAAATATTCACCTGCGCTCTCCCTGTTTTAATTTTATTTATAAAATTTATTACCTTACAATAAGTTACCTCTTTTTTAAAATTTATTATACGCAAAATCTAACATTTTTTCAAAAAATAACACATCTTCTCTTGCTTTTAAAAGAAGATTTATTTTATACCTGTTAAAATACAATAGATCAAAAAGGTGGTTCATCTGTCAAACTCTTTATCTCCTCTCGCATTAAAAAACCTAATTGAACACTTTCTGGATTCAAAAAAAGCTCAAGAAATTGTTTCCATCGATCTCCACGGCAAATCTTCGATTGCGGATTATCTTGTCATTGTTTCTGCTTCTTCTCAAAGGCAGGTCGGGTCCATGGCTCAGCTTCTCAAGGAAGAACTCAAGAAAAATGGACTTAAAAACGTTAACATTGAGGGACTTGCTCAATGTGATTGGGTCTTGGTCGATGCAGGCGATGTTATTGTCCACATTTTCAGGCCTGAAATCAGATCTTTTTATGACCTTGAAAAAATGTGGAGCGTCGAAATGTCCGAGGAAATAACAAAAGTCTCTATTTCCTAAATGCAGATTACTTTAGCTGCTATTGGAAAATTAAAGGATCCAGCCTTAAAATCCCTTTATGAGGAGTATAAAAAGCGTCTTGAATGGAAACTCGTTTTGCATGAATTTGAGGCAAAAGCCTCAACAGGACAGGAGGGTGCGGTGTTACTGGGCACTATTCCTCCCTCAACATTTCTTATCACACTCGATGAAAACGGAGAAAATCTAACAAGTGAAGAATTTGCAACTTGTTTACAAGACATCCAACTCTATCACCAAGGAAAGCTAGGACTCATTATTGGGGGTCCTAATGGATTGAGTAAAGAAATAAAAGATAGGTCCCAAAAATCCATCGCCTTTGGGCCCATGACCTGGCCCCATCTTTTAGTACGCGTCATGCTTTTGGAGCAACTCTATAGGGCGCAACAGATCCTTAAAGGGCATCCTTATCATCGGGGGTAGAAGCCTTCGGCTCTACAGAAACAGGGAATGCTTCTTCTCGCAGGGCTTTAGCACGCGCCGTTATTTTTTTCCAATCTTGTTCTAATTGTTTTAGATCAGTGGTACGTGATTCTTTTTCGTCTTTTGCATGAAGACCACGAGGTGCCAGAGCTTCCTTACGCTCAGGAACGTTACGAATATCCGGATATCCTTCACCAATGTATTCTGTTTGACCAGAAATGATTGATCCTACACAGCCTGTGAGGAAAAGGGGGATCAGGAAGATAAGAAGCTTTTGAATCATCTGATGAGGATAGTCATATTTTCTTGAAAATACAAGAATGTTTGTAGTGAGGTGGACCATTTAGCTTGTCTATCCGTCCCCCGCTATCATACTGGATTTGTTTCGGCATCTCATGAGATCTCTTTCGAAACGGTGTCGTCGCACATTCGGTGTCATCATGAACTCGTTTCAGGATCTCTTTTAGATTGGCGGAGGGAGTGGGATTTGCAGAAATTGATCTCGTGTGGTTTTAAAACGCTTTAGAATTTTTCCTGATTTATCGATTATGACAAAATGCATAATATTCTTTGCTAAATCTATGCCTGTTATTGTATCATTTTTCCTGGTGGTATGGACTCCTTATTAGCTCGTTGATTTAATTGGCGCTTCTAACTTTATTGTTTGAATGACGCCGTGAGAGTGAAGCAGTTTCTGCCTCACTCGTCCATACCATCATGCTGGGCCCTGTCCCCTGCTGTGGCGGGGATTGTTTCAGCATCTAAATAGATCCCGGAACAAGTTCGGGATGACAGCCTTGTGGTGGTTTGGGAAGCTTATGCAAGAGGTCTATTGAAAATGGACAGGTTTACAAAAGTCAAACTTTCTCTGGATCCCTGCCACAGCAGGGGATGACGACCGGGGGCGTGAAATGAGGAAAAAATGAATACAAAAACAACTCTCTCAACCTTAAAAGATATTGTCGTTCCTCCAATGGGTGAATCCATTTCAGAGGCCATTATTGCTCGTTGGCTTAAACATCAGGGAGAAAAAGTCATGCTGGATGAGCCGTTAGTTGAGCTTGAAACAGATAAGGTAACTTTGGAGGTTAGCTCTCCTGTCACAGGTGTGCTCACGGATGTTCTTTTTAACCAAGGAGATACGGTTAATGTTGGAGCTCGTATTGGTCGGGTAACAGAAGGAGACTCACCCACACCTATAAAAGAAACACCTAAAAAAGCAGAGCCCAACAAAAGCACCAATAAAAATGAAGAACCTCGTGGTTTTGAGAATATTCCTCTTTCACCCGCTGTAAGAAAGCTGGTCACAGAAAACCAAGTTGACCCTCGTTACGTTGAAGGGCAAGGAAAATCAGGACAGCTAACAAAAGGGGATATCCTAACCTTTTTAGATAAGGGACAAGAGAAAGAAGCTCCTGAGCCCTCTACTGCCGTTCCCCAACCTCTCCAAGAACCAGGGAAAGAATCCCGCATTGAAAGAGTACGCTTGAGTCGCTTGCGTCAACGTATTGCTGAACGATTGAAAGAGGCTCAAAATACAGCAGCCATTCTCACAACTTTTAATGAAGTAGATATGACCAAGATCATAGAACTCAGAACGCTTCTTAAAGATTCTTTTGAGAAAAAGCATGGCGTACGCCTCGGGTTTATGTCTTTCTTTATCAAAGCATGCCTGGTGGGATTAAAGGAAATTCCGGCAGTTAATGCAGAAATTGAAGGCGAGGACCTCATCTATAAAAATTACTACGACATTGGGGTTGCAGTTGGCACACCTCAAGGGCTTGTGGTGCCTGTCGTCAGAAATGCGGATGAAAAAAGTTTTGCCCAAATCGAAAAAGATATTGCAGAATTAAGCCAAAAAGCGAGGAATGGAAAGCTTTCCATGCAGGACCTCACGGGAGGAACCTTTACCATAACAAATGGCGGTGTGTATGGATCATTAATGGCCACACCTATCCTTAACCCCCCTCAATCAGGCATTTTGGGGATGCATAAAATCCAAGAACGCCCCGTTGTGGTAGATGACACCATCACCATTCGTCCCATGATGTACCTCGCCTTATCCTATGATCATCGCATCATTGACGGCAAAGAAGCGGTTACCTTTTTGGTACGCGTAAAAGAATGTCTTGAGAATCCGGAACGTATTTTATTGGATGTCTAGCCATGAAAAAAAATAAAGTTGATCTTATTGTCATAGGGGCCGGTCCTGGTGGCTATGTTGCGGCCATCCGAGCAGCGCAACTGGGGATGACAACCCTTTGTGTGGAAAAACGGAACACCCTCGGTGGCACATGTCTGAATGTGGGGTGTATCCCTTCAAAGGCCCTGCTCTCTTCCTCTCACAAATATACGGAGGCTCAAAATCACCTGGCTGATTATGGGATAAAGGTAGGACAAGTGTCCTTGGATTTGTCTAAAATGATGGGACAGAAAAATAAGGTTGTTGGGCAATTAACCAGTGGTATTGAATTTCTTTTCAAGAAAAACAAGATTATGCACATTGTGGGGACAGCCCACTTTCTTTCCTCACAAGAAATTTCCGTTCAAACAGAAAGGGGTGCAGAAATTTGGCAAGCAAATAAAATTCTCATCGCAACGGGATCAGAAAGCGCGCATTTACCAGGCATTGAAATTGATGAGGAAACGGTTGTTTCTTCAACAGGAGCTTTAGCCCTCAAAACCGTTCCTGAGCAAATGGTTGTTGTGGGTGGAGGATATATTGGGTTAGAAATGGGATCTGTCTGGCAACGACTGGGGGCAAAGGTCACCATTATTGAATTTATGGACCGCATCATCCCCCAAATGGACCTTGAGCTGAGTGCCGCCCTTCAAAAATCTCTTATCAAACAAGACATAAAATTTAGACTTTCAACAAAAGTATTGGGAATCAAAAAACAACAGAATAAATCGTTGGTTGAGATTGAATCTAATGGAGGGAATAAGGAAGAACTTCAAGCGAATGTGGTGTTAATTGCAACGGGCCGTAAACCTTTTACGCAAGGGTTAGGGCTCGAAAAAATTGGGGTTGCTCTCAACAAACAAGGGTTTATTGTGGTGAATGAACACTATGAAACCTCAACGTCAGGTGTTTATGCCATAGGGGATGTTACGCCTGGTCCTATGCTTGCACACAAGGCAGAAGAAGAAGGTATTGCAGTTGTAGAAACAATGGCGGGCCAAGCTGGTCATGTCAATTACGATGCTATTCCTGCTGTGATTTATACAATGCCCGAAGTTGCTTCAGTCGGCAAAACAGAGGAAAATCTTAAAGCGCAAGAAAAATCCTATAAAGTTGGGAAATTTCCCTTCCTCGCCAATAGCCGCGCTAAAGCAACAGGAGAAACGGAAGGGTTTGTGAAAATTCTTGCCGACTCTTACACAGACCAGGTCCTGGGCGTCCATATCATAGGCCCTGATGCAGGAACCTTAATTGCAGAAGCAACCCTTGCGTTAGAGTTTTCAGCCTCTGCAGAAGACATCGCTCGAACCTGTCACGCCCATCCCACCTTACCAGAAGCCGTTAAGGAAGCCGCCCTTGCGGTTGATGGGCGAGCTATTCATGTGTAGGGCGTAGGATTTGGATAAGGGAGCAAATACTTTTCATCTCCGATCGTCAGCCCTGTTCAGACATTCACCAATTTTAAAGTTGTATCCTTTAACGATATAGGATATAATTAAATATGATTAAAGGCTTTAAGTGTCCAGAAACAAAAAAAATATGGGAAGGGTTTTTTTCCAAAAAGCTTCCTTCGGATATTCAACAAGTAGCGAGAAGAAAACTCAGAATGTTAAATAATGCTCAGAATTTAAATGATTTAAAAATACCTCCTGCTAACAAACTCGAAGCACTTAAAGATGATAGAAAGGGGCAGTGCAGCATACGTATCAATAACCAATGGAGGTTATGCTTTTATTGGAGTGATGGGGATGCATTCGGCCTTGAGATTGTTGATTATCACTAGGAGAAATAGTAATGACTGAAAAACTAAAGAACATTCATCCAGGGGAAATCTTATTAGAAGAGTTTCTAAAACCCTTAGAAATTTCTCAGAACAAGATAGCCAATGATATTGGCGTTACGCCAAGGCGTATCAATGAAATTGTTTTGGGCAGAAGAAGCATTACCGCTGATACAGCTATTCGCCTGGCGTATTTTTTTGGAACATCTGAAGAATTTTGGATGGGGCTTCAGGATGATTACGAGCTTGAAGAAGCGCATAAGGCGTTGAAAGATAGCTTGAAACAAATAGTACACCCCCTGCAACAACGGCGTACATCTTAGAACCTGTATTCATAAAGGTACCCCTCACCCGCCCTTCCCCGCCTTCGTGGGGGGAAGGGCGGGTGAGGGGTACCTGGGGAGTCACCGTTTAGTTCAGTTATGTAAGAGCTCTATTACAAGAATAACATCCTCTATAACCCAAACACAGCCTGTTCTCCCAATTCTTCTTCAATACGTAAGAGTTGGTTATACTTGGCCAAACGGTCCGAACGGGAAAGGGAGCCGGTTTTAATTTGTCCACAATTTAGGGCAACAGCCAAGTCCGCAATGGTTGAATCTTCTGTCTCACCAGAGCGATGGGACATGATGGTTGTGTAACCTGAACGATGAGCAAGATCTACCGTTCGAATGGTTTCCGTGAGCGTTCCAATTTGGTTGAGCTTAATCAGGATGCTGTTCGCAACACCTTTTTCAAGACCTTCCGCAAGACGCAGGGGATTGGTGACAAAGAGGTCATCTCCCACTAACTGAACCTGATTTCCAAGCGTTTGTGTCAAAACCTGCCACCCGTGCCAATCATCTTCGGCCATGCCATCTTCGATAGAAACAATAGGGTAATTTTTTACCAGATCTTGATAGAAATCGACGAGCGCTTCTGCCTTAAAAATCTTTTTCTCACCCTTCATATGGTAGTGCTGATCCCTATAAAATTCGCTAGCAGCCACGTCAAGAGCAATGCCAACCTCTTCTCCTGGTTTGTAACCTGCCGTCTCAATAGATTTGAGGATAAAATCTAAAGCCGATGTTGTTGAGGGAAGAGCCGGTGCAAACCCCCCCTCATCTCCCACATTGGTACTAAAGCCAGCTTCAAAAAGGTTTTTCTTTAAAGCATGAAAAATTTCTACGCCCCAACGAACCGACTCTCCAAAAGTAGGAGCCCCAAGAGGAACGATCATAAATTCTTGAAAATCAATGACATTATCAGCGTGAGCCCCTCCATTAATAATATTCATTAAAGGCAGAGGAAGGACATGAGCATAAATTCCACCAATATAGCGGTAAAGAGGTTGGCCCTCTTCTTTTGCAGCCGCATGAGCAACAGCTAAACTTACGCCCAAAAGCGCATTTGCCCCTAAGCGTTCCTTATTTGGTGTCCCATCAAGGTCAATAAGCGTTTGATCAATCAGCATTTGAGATTGAACTCTCATACCACAAAGGTTCTCAAAGATTTCATCATTAACAGCCTGAATAGCCTCTAGAACGCCCTTGCCATTATAACGCTCTTGATCCCCATCCCGCTTCTCAACGGCTTCATGCTGACCCGTAGAAGCACCAGAAGGGACAGAGGCGCGTCCCCTGACTCCACTTTCAAGCTGCACGTCAACTTCTATGGTTGGATTCCCTCGGGAATCCAAAATTTCTCGTCCTACAATATCAACAATATGGCTCATGATATCCTCACTTAAAGTGGAAATGAAAGGGGGGTAGACTTTGCCAAACGATCAAAGGCCAAAAGTGTTTTTAATAAATCGGGCATGTCCTTGAGTTTAACCATATTAGGACCATCGCTAGGAGCATGATCTGGGTCTTGGTGGGTTTCAATAAACACAGCGGCAACACCAACAGAAAGAGCTGCGCGAGCCAAGACGGGCACAAATTCCCGCTGCCCACCCGTAGACGTTCCTTGGCCACCTGGCTGTTGAACCGAATGAGTGGCGTCAAAAACAACCGGATAACCTAATTGGGCAAGGATAGGAAGGGAACGCATATCCGACACTAACGTATTATAACCGAAGGAAACACCTCGCTCACAAACCATAATATTTTGATTGCCTGTTTCTTCTATTTTTTTAACGACATTTTTCATGTCCCAAGGGGCCAAAAACTGTCCTTTTTTTACATTAATGGCTTTTCCTGTTTTTCCCGCGGCTAACAGAAGATCGGTTTGCCTACACATAAATGCAGGAATTTGCAAAACATCCACGACCTCTGCAACCGGTACACATTGAGAAGGATCATGCACATCCGTCAACACAGGACACCCCCATTTTTCACGAATTTCTGCAAAGATGGGAAGAGCCTCATTCAATCCTAACCCCCGCACACCTTGTAAGCTTGTCCGATTCGCTTTATCAAAAGAGGTTTTATAAATGAACCCAATCCCTAGTTTTTTCGTCAGTTCTACAAGGGCTTGCGCCATTTCAAAGGCATGCTGACGGCTTTCAAGAACACAAGGGCCTGCAATAAGGGTACAAGGCAAAGTGTTACCAATTTTAAGCGAGCCAACGTTTATAGTATGAAACATAAGATACCTCTTTAGATAAGACGGTTTTGGTTGAGAGCGGCTTCAATAAAGGATTTAAATAAAGGATGGGGTTTAAAAGGTCTAGATTTAAATTCAGGATGAAACTGAACAGCGACAAACCAGGGGTGATCTTTGCGTTCAGCAACTTCTGGTAATAAGCCATCGGCTGTTTTCCCTACAACATAAAAACCACATTTTTCAAGCTCTTCAAGATACGTGGTGTTTACCTCATACCGATGGCGGTGACGTTCAGAAATAATCTTGCTTTGATAACTTTCATAGGATTTTGAATCAGGATCTAAGTGACACTCATAGGCTCCTAAACGCATCGTGCCACCCAAATCTGCCCCAGGATAATACTGTTGAATCACTTCTCCTTTTACCCACTCAATCATGAGCGCAACAGCCGGGAGGGGAGTTGGTCCAAACTCGGTAGAATTGGCGTCAGCAAAATTTCCAATATTGCGCAAAGCTTCTATAACAGCGAGTTGCATACCAAGACAGATGCCAAAAAAAGGAATTTTATGCTCTCGAGCAAATTGGATAGCGGCTATTTTTCCCATAGTTCCCCGCTCTCCAAAGCCTCCTGGAACAAGAATACCATGAAGAGGCATGAGTTGGGCTATAAGAGCAGCTTTTCCCCCTTCTTCTAAATCACGAGCATCAATCCATTCAAAGTTTACATGAACATTGTTTGCGATTCCGCCATGAATTAAGGCTTGATGAAGGGATTTATAGGCATCCAAGAGCCCAGTATACTTCCCTACGATGCCAATCGTCACATCCCCTTCTGGACGGGTGAGTTTTTCTACAACGCGTTCCCAAATTTTAAGGTCTGGAGACGTTTTCGACTCAAGGCCAAAATGCCGGCAAACTTCTCGATCGAGACCTTGTTCATGATAACTAATGGGGACTTTATAAGTTGTTGAAACATCTAGGGCTTCAATGACACACTCAGGCTTAATGTTGCAAAAAAGAGCCAATTTTCGCCTTTCTTCCATACCAATCGACCGATCACTCCGACACAACAGAATATCCGGTTGAATTCCCTTGCTTTGAAGTTCTTTAACCGAATGCTGGGTTGGCTTTGTTTTAAGCTCACCCGCAGTTGGAATATACGGCACGAGGGTCAAATGAATGAAAAGGGAATTACGATACCCTAAATCGTTGCGTAACTGACGAATAGCTTCAAGAAAAGGAAGCCCTTCAATGTCCCCAACCGTGCCGCCAATTTCACAAATGGCAAAATCAACATCTTTTGTGTTTTTCAAGATAGCGGCTTTGATCGCATCTGTAATATGAGGGATGACTTGAACAGTAGCGCCTAAATAATCACCACGTCGTTCTTTTGCAATGACATCTGAATAAATTCTTCCCGTAGAAACTGCATCAAAACGAGTTGTTGTTACCCCGGTAAAACGCTCATAATGACCTAAATCAAGGTCTGTTTCCGCCCCATCATCGGTTACAAAAACCTCCCCATGTTGAAAGGGGCTCATGGTTCCTGGATCCACATTAATGTATGGTTCTAACTTACGGAGGAGAACCTTGTAGCCCCTAACTTGAAGAAGAGCACCTAAGGAAGCAGAAGCAATTCCTTTCCCTAAAGAGGAAACCACCCCACCGGTTACAAAAATAAATCGTGCCACACTTTCCTCATTCTCGTATTAAGACTGTTCTCAACTTTCCCATGAATCCGCACTTTCGCTGGGATGATGGTCGTGGGAGTAAATACATTCCTATTCCGAAGATATTGGTTGTTTGGTTGGAGCTTGATCCAAAACACTCGCTGGATTGCTTTGATGGCTTGCTAAAATAGCAAGACCAAGACTGGTCATTAAAAAGCATCCCACTAAAATGGCTGTAATATGAGTCAAAAAATTGGCTGATCCACGAGTTGTCATAAGACCACCCATCGTTCCTCCTCCGAGTCCCATACCGCCCTCACTTCGTTGAATTAAAATCACTCCAATCATTGCACATGTTATCAAGAGGTGAATGACAAGTAACACTGTTTGCATAATAATCTCTCTTTGTTTTATCTGGTTGCTACTTTAGGAGGAATCTTACAGAATTTCCAGTAGGAAAATAGTATCTTCAAAAACAATCCACATCTTGACGAGAAGAACAAATTTTGACTAGATGAATTATTGTCTATTATGGCGGGTGTAGCTCAATTGGTTAGAGCGCCAGTTTGTGGTACTGGAGGTCGTGGGTTCAATTCCCATCACTCGCCCCATTAGATAACGGTCTTTCGAGAGTACAAACCTATTGAGGCATCACATGAGGAAGACATCCCTGATGCCCATGTTGATTTGGTGGCTGGAGATGCGCCTCACCCTCGGCATAAACATCACTCTCTACGCTGCATTCACTGATTATTTTTCCACTTTCATCTATGATACCTACAAAAGTCTCTTTCAATGAGACGTCTAATCCGGTATAATACTTCATAAGGTTACTCCTGTCATTGTGACTTGATTATTTTTGAAAATACGACTCTTGAGTCGTATATTTCGTGTTAAAATAATGGGGTAACCCCCACTTCCTCAAGTGCAATTACAGTATGTCTAATGAATTTTATGAAAAGATAATAATACCATACCAAATGACATAAAGGCCTTTGACAAAAATGCGGGCTTTTCCAAACAGCCTCGTAGACGGGGACGACTCGGGATAGCGAGTACAGAGTACTAAGGATGACTGATGATGCAATATCTCCCCCCCTGTGGCATTGATGCTCTTTTGCAGAACGAGGCCCTCCTCACCTTTCTTTCAAAGCAAAGGGTGGGGATCATTACAAATCAAAATTCATTGACGCAACATTATGAACTCTCAGCCCATGCTTTAGCTAAGCGGCTTGGTATGAGCTTAAAATGTCTTCTCACCCCCGAGCATGGGTGGAGCGGGCTCGTGCGTGAGGGAATAAAGGTAGGGGATGGATTTGATGTCTCCCTCCAGCTTCCTGTTTTTAGCCTATACGGTGGCCATAAAAAATACCTTGAATTTATCAACGATCACTTAGATCTTTTGGTGATCGATTTGCAGGATGTCGGGGTGCGTTGTTATACTTATGTGTCAACGTGTGCCCAGCTTTTGAATGCATGCTCGGGTTTTTCCCTTGAGGTCATGATTTGTGATCGTCCCAATCCCTTGGGTCCTCATGTTAGGGGGCCTCTCTTAGATCCTCACCTTCGCTCCCTTGTTGGATATGTTGATACGCCTTTCCAACACGCACAAACGATGGGGGCACTCCTTTCAGAATTTAATCAAGCCAGGGATGAGAAATTGCCTTTAACCGTTATTCCCTGTCAATCTTATCATCAACCCTATCATTATCCTTGGATTCCACCTTCTCCTAACCTTCCAACTTGGGATGCGGTTCTTTTGTATCCTGGTTTAGTATTATTAGAAGGGACAAATATTTCGGAAGGAAGAGGAACAAGTTTTCCTTTCACTTGCTTTGGCGCTCCCGGATTAAACAATACTTTGCTTGTGAATTATTTAAACAGCTTGGAAAAAAGTGGTATTCGGGCAAGGCCCATTACTTTTACGCCTCAGTCAGGAAAGCATGCAGGTGTTGCGTGTGAAGGTGCCCAGATGCTGCTTGTCGATCCCCTGAAGATTAATGCATTTGCGCTAGGACTTAAGATCATTTTATTTTTAAAAGAAAATTATCCAAATTTTAAATGGGAAAAAATGATCAATAAAAAAAATGAGTATTTCATCAATTATTTACTAGGAACCCCTTTGTTACGTGAAGGTGCTGACCAAGGGTTGAGTATTGAGGAAATTTTTTCAAAACTCAAGACTTGAATTGTTACTTCCTGCGCCTAATAAATGCGCAAGCCCAGGTTAGTTACATTTTTTAGTGATGGTAATTTATAGGATTTTCAGAGGAGAGCGAAAACGAACTTGCTAAGTGTTCTTCAATCCATTTATTAATACTTTTTCCTTCTTGGTTGGCAGAAAGGAAAATAGAGCGATGAAGCGCAGGGGGAATGCGAATAATAAGCTTTCCAGAAAATGGCTTATCTGGGACCTTGTTTCTTTCTTTACACCATTGGAGGTACTCGTCAATGGACTCATGAAAAGCCTGACGAATTTCCTCTACGGATTGTCCCTGAAACGTAATGACATCCCGTGTGTTAACAACCTCACCATGGAAGAGATCAGCATCATCATCAAACGAGACCTGTCCAACATAACCTTTATATTCCATCATGGTAAACTCCTGCTTCTCTTAAAAATCGTCTCATTGAACTAACCGCACCTTTATCTGTCTCTTTTCGAGGATGAGGGCGATGAAAAACAGCATCAATTCCGTTTAGCGAAATACAAATCCGAGACCCTTTTCTCTCGCTGATCTCAGCCCCTAGGTTTTTTAACATAACTTCAATATCCTGCCATAATATTCCGGACTGTACAGGATCTGAAAAGATAGCATTTAGGGTGCGGTTATGTTTCCTTCTCATTCTTAATAGTATCATTTAATGATACTATATGCAAGTTAAAAATATGTTCTCAACTTACCCCTTGTAATTTTACCAATGTATGCTTAAATGGGATGAGAGAGTTGCTGTGGGATGCGTTAAGCGTACATTCCCTGGGGCCGATAAGATTCTTTTAGGGAGCTATTCCTGCTTTTGTCCGTGGATTTAAGTATATGGCGCCCACCTGCATATTGCGGGCCACAAGAGGATTCACATCGCTGACGGTCTTTGCGGCGCTCTCTTTCCTTTCTAAAAGGATACGATCCCATGATTGCAGCCAAAAAAAACTCTTTAAGAATCGCTATGAAAGAAAAGCGAGTGCTCCTTTGTCAACAACATCCTGATGCGGGCGATAGAATTGCCACCCTTTTTTTTGAATTCTTTCGGTTACCGCCTCATGCGATCGTGGGGGGGTATTGGCCAATCGGAAGTGAACTGGATGTTCGTCCCCTCTTAAAGGCGCTCATCGAAAATGGATTCATGTGTGCCTTACCTTGCATTACCCATAAGGGACTTCGTTTTCATGTATGGACAGAGTCAACGGTTTTGGCCAAAGGATCATTTCAAAGTCTTGAACCTCTTCCCGCTACAGATCCCATTGTTCCTCATGTGTTGCTTGTTCCTCTTTTATCCTTTGACAAACGAGGACATCGTTTGGGATATGGGCAAGGGCACTTTGACCGTTATTTGCATCAACACCCTACCTTGACCATCGGTATTGGGTATAAAGGACAAGAAATCGAGGAAATCCCTAATCAGTCTCATGATTTTGCCTTGGATTATATTTTGACAGAGCAAGGGGTTGTGTCTTGTCAGGGAAAGGATAAAGCTAAAGCTCACCCGTTTCTTTCTTATTCTTAGACCTCTGAAAAAAGGAGAGATAATAACAAAAAGTAGAGCGGGTCCAACAAAAAAGACGTGACAGGATAAAGAGGCTCAACAATAAAATCACAAAACTAACAAATGCCGTAACGACTGAAAAACGAACTTCATAATGTAACCAAATAATCGTAATCTCCCCTGGATCTTTAAGATACCAAAGCCCAAGAGACGCTATGATCGTAAAAAAAACGAGTAAGTATAAAATCCATTTCATGATTGATTAACTCTCCGAAAGCTCTAAGAGCATTGTCTGCTTGATGGTTTCTAAAGTCAAACGATCTTGAGCCTCTTGTTTCCAAGAAGAAAGGTGAGCTTGTTCCTCGGGAGAGAGTTTAGCAAAAGCATCTAACGCTCGTTGTATATTATGTGTGCGGAGAGCGGTTTGAATATCACTGAGCTTTGCCACCGTATACTGACCTTCTCTATCTAATCGTCGAATGCTCACAAAAGACTTTATGATATTTTTTATATGTTGCCATCTAGATAAAGGTTGGGAAGATGGAGGGAGAATCAGTAAAACCTGAAGTTGGTCGTAAGTTTTTCCCTCTTTTACCGGAGAAAGTCTATTCAAAATGTTTGTTGCCCATGGCTCTTTTTGCTTTTGAAGGTAGAGGGTTAAGGTGTTTACAGGGAGGTGTCCTTCTAAGATCTCTTGTAAAATTTCCAACGCAACCAACTGATGGCAGTTTCGAAAAGTGAGTTGTTGCTGGTTAAAGCTATTCTCTAGGTTAGTTAACCGATCGTTTTGTATGGTAATCCTGTTTTCAAGAGAAAGGGGTTCAGGAGCAGGAAGAGGCGCGAGCGGGGGAGTAGGCGCAGGGACAGGCGTTGCAGGAGGAGATGGAAGAGGCATTGGAATGGAGTTGGGGATAATAAAATTATTCGGCTCTGCTTTTTTGTTTATATAACGATATACTAATATAAAAATAGAAAGTATCAAGATAACTATAATTATAGAATAGCCGAAAAAATTTCTAAAAAAAGTTGGTGACTGTCGCCATTGTTGCCAATGGGAACGGCCTGTCGTTTCCTTATCTTTCTTCATCAAAGTACTCCAATAAATCGTTCAAGTTCGGCTTTGGGCTTATCCATACTTTTTTCCACTTTAGGTCCAATGCTTGTTCTCCCACATCTTGACTTAAACATAGGGAAATTATCTTGCAAGCCCTCTTTTCAAGTTTGTTCTTTTTTAGGAGAGTAATGAAAGCCGTTGTTGTTCTGGGAGAACAAAATATAATGTGGGAAATGCTGTTGTTTATAAGCTTAGCCTGAAGGGAAGGTGGCAGATCTGTGACATCCTCAATGAGATAAACAATCTGCCGTCTCGCTTCAAAGCCCGCAATGGTCAAAGCTTCAATGATATTTCCCTTTACCTCTTCACCTGAAAGGTGCCAAAGAATGCCCTTGTCTCGTTGTCCCATTTTTACAATAAGCTTAATTAAGTCCTGGCTTGTCCCAGCGGCGTTGAAAATATTTACAAACCCTTTTTGCTTAGCAAGCTCAGCTGTTTTCTCTCCGACTGCATACAGAGGGATTTTTTTCAGATCTTCATATCCTTCAAGTGCTCGAATAGAATTTTTGCTTGTAATAATAAGGGCTTGAGGGGTTTTTAAGGGGGGAAGAGGAAAAAAGCGGGGTTTAAAAAGTGGATAATGACTGAACCCAATTCCCTTGGATTTTAAGAATGTTGCTATGGGAAGAGCATCTTCCAAGGGGCGTATTAAGAGGACGTGGTGCATGGGGTATTCTGTAAATTCAATAACATTATTTCAAACTCTTAATGAGGAAAGCAGCTTCTCTCCCCACTTCTTCGGCGTGAGAGGCAGGGCCGTTGTGAGAGACAAACTGCATGTTTTGGCCATCAGGATCACTGACCATGCCTTTGAGAAAAAGAGTTTCCCCCTCTTTGTAAACGTAAGCCGCAAGGGGGGTGCGGCATGAACCATTTAAGGTTTTCATGAAACTTCTTTCCGCCGTTACGGCCTGAAAGGTGGGAAGGTGGTCGAGAGGACTTAAAATTTCAAGGGTATCCTTATCTGATTCTCGACATTGCATCCCAATAGCTCCCTGAGCTACAGCAGGGATAAACTCATCAAGAGAGAGAATAGCAGTCACTTTTTCAAGGAGAGAGAGGCGTTTTAGACCCGCCACCGCAAGTAGGGTTGCATCAATCACGCCAGTTTCAACTTTCTCGAGGCGGCTCTGAACATTGCCTCTTAAGGAAGTGGTTTGAAAATGAGGAAATTTCTGCAGAACAAAGGCTTGCCGTCTTAAGGAAGAGGTGCCAAAAAGCGCTCCCTGAGGAAGGTCATTGAAAAGGCGTCCCTCGCGCGTGATAAGGGCATCCCTTGGGTCCTCACGTTCAAGCATACTGGGAACGATTAAACCATCGGGGCTTTCAGCGGCCATATCCTTCATAGAGTGGATGGCCAGATCAATCGTGCCCTTTAAAAGAGCCTCTTCAATTTCCTTTGTAAAAAGGGATTTTCCGCCCACATCCGTGAGGCTGCGATCGACAATTGTATCGCCGGTTGTCTTGAGGGGAATAACTTGAATGCGCTTGGTAAGATGAGGATGATGATCCTTAAGAGCCCGGATGACCTCGTCGGTTTGCGCAAGAGCGAGGGGACTTCCTCGTGTGCCGATTCGAAAATACTGCATATACCTCACGCCTTTCAAGTTTCGAGGGCGTTGTCCGTCGGGATTCGCCCTCGGTCACGTATAAGATACGCTCCTCGGTCTCACCGCTCGGACGCCTACTCGAATTCTTGAAATCCGTTAGGTATATTGTTGCCCGGTGCGTTTTGATGTTAGGTGAGTATAAGCTTTCTCTCTCTGGTTGTCATCCCACTCACAAAATTAGATCACGCAATATTTTCAAGACGGGCTTTTATATATTAGAGTTCTTGCATAACTCTTTGCCGTTCGAGCGTAGGTTCTTGC
>Ga0207096_1069_pt2 | contig 18547 bp, 12 predicted proteins | sample Alteio_BWMinHeat_86_FD_153547 | JGI IMG/M metagenome (GOLD analysis project Ga0207096, IMG submission 153547) | Enriched cells from forest soil in Barre Woods Harvard Forest LTER site, Petersham, Massachusetts, United States -... | ecosystem: Environmental > Terrestrial > Soil > Temperate forest >...
TAGTATAAGTTTGGATAGATTACTGTTTCTTTTCCTTAATACGAGCAGCTTTACCACTTTTACCCCTGAGATAAAAGATTTTAGCTCTGCGCACAATACCTACCTTATTTAATTCAATTTCGGCAATTTGAGGTGAGAATAGAGGAAAAATTCTCTCTACCCCAACACCATTGGAAATTTTACGAACAGTAAAAGTTTTTGTCGTTCCTGTTCCTTTTTTCTGGATAACAACCCCCTGAAACTGCTGAATTCTTTCTTTAGCACCCTCCTTGATTTTATAAGAAACCGTTATAGTGTCTCCTGCTTTAAAGGCAGGAAGTTCTTTCTTTTCTGTTAATGTATCCTGCACGTATTTTACTAAGTCCATGTTATTAAATTATTAAATTGTTTAAACCTTTTTGAAATGAGGGTGCAATATTACACAAATTATTTCAATTATAAAGGGTATGACGAAAATAGTTTGATTATTATTCGATTATTTCAATAAATCAGGTCTTCTGATTTGGGTTCTTTCCATAGCCCTATCATGTTTCCATTGCTCTATTTTAGCCTGATCCCCTGAAAGCAATATTTCAGGAACCTTCCAATCTTTATATTCAGCAGGTCGAGTATAAACAGGCGGAGCAATCAAATCATCCTGAAAAGAATCGGATAGGGCAGAGGTTTCATCATTCAGAACCCCAGGTAAAAGACGAATAATACTATCGCAAAGTACAGCTGCGGGCAATTCCCCACCCGAAAGAACATAATTACCAATGGATATTTCTCTTGTTATCAGATGCTCTCTGATACGCTCATCAATTCCTTTATAATGACCACAAAGGATAATTAAATTTTGGTTTAATGATAAAGAATTCGACATTTTCTGGTCAAGCATTTCTCCATCTGGACTCATATAAATAATTTCATCATATTCTGTGGATTTCTTTAAATGATTAAGACAATTGTCAACAGGTTCAATCATCATAACCATACCTGCACCGCCGCCAAAAGCATAATCATCCACATTTTTATGTTTGAAAGGTGAATAATCACGTAAATTATGAATATGAATTTCAACGAGCCCCTTCTTTTGAGCTCTTAATAAAATTGAATCATTAAAAGGACCCTCTAATAATTTGGGGAGGACGGTTATTATATCTATTCGCATATCCTTATTTTAGGTACTACAAAGATACGGATTCAAATGATAGTTTAAAAGACTTATTAAGACGAATAGTAAAGATTCGTTCAATTGATTTTAAATAATAGGATTAATTCAGATTTTCAATAATTCCTCCAACGTAAGAGGTTTACTGAGAGCTTGATAAATAGCTTTTCGCTTGATGGAAAGGTCGTTTTGCTGTTGTTTCTCCATTACTGAAATAATTATTAACCTGTTTTTACCCTCTATTTTAGGAAGATTCTTGAATTCTTTAATAAAATCTCCTTTTCGCTCCGGAGACATTGCCGGATTTAAAAAGATCACATCGGGATAATCTTCATTTATTTTACATTCAATACTTAAATATTCCAAAGCAGCTATCTCTGAATTTTTTACAATGATTGTTTCGGCAAAATCAATGTTCTCCATGATTTTAATATTAACGAAAGTATCAATTTCGTTATCGTCAACAATGAGAACTTTTTTATATTTATAGGTACCAGACATTAGCAGGGCGAAATTAGAAAAATAGAAATAAGAGGCAAAAAAAGGTTTTAAACATTTATAGCATTTAGCGCAGCTTCAATTAATGGCTTTGTTAAAAATTTCGACACGTATTTATTTTTATTGGCTCTGTTCAAATCCTTGAAGCTTTCTGAAGTTGACAGTAGAATAATTTTGCATTTCTTCCTGATAGCGTCATTAAATTTATCGAATTCATCTAAAAATGCAAATCCATCCATAACAGGCATCAGGATATCAAGAAAAATCAGGTCAGGAAGTTCTTCTGGATTGTTTTGTTCTTTTTTTAAATAATTCAACGCATCTTCATCAGTAAGTTTAATAATAAGTTTTTTCGCAAAATGGTTATCATCTATCATCTTTTTTGTAACGAAATTATCTATTTCGTCATCGTCTACCAGCATCACTATGTTGTATTTAAATTTCTGCATAAGATATTAATTTATTTAGAGTTTGTTTGAGTTGATTTATTAATTTGATTAGGGATAACCATCTTGAATTCAGTTCCTTTTCCAATTGTCGATTTAACAGTTATGCTTCCATTCAGTTTTTTTACAATTTCTTTAACAATATATAATCCTAAACCGGAACCTTTGGATAATTCGGAAGCCCTGAAAAACATTTTAAATATTTTATTAACATAGGCCTTTTCGATGCCAATGCCGTTATCTTTCATAACAATTGTACATTCTTTTTTTGTAGAATTAATACTAATGTTTAAATAAGAAGTTTCGGTGCTCTTTTTTTGATATTTTATTGCATTCGACATAAGATTGCTCATCAAAATTGAAATCCTGCTTAAATCAGAGTAAAATGAATCTGCAATTTTAATATCGGTATTTATTTTGATCCTATTTGATTCATCCATGTATTTCAGGTTGTCAAAAGTATCACTAATCAAGGTTTCAAAATTAATTTTCTGTTTTTCGACTTTTAACCTAGAGTTTCTTGAAAACTGAATCAAATCATTTATAAAGGAATCCAATTTTTTTAAACTCTTGTTCATCAAATCCATGTATTGAAGAACATCTTTATCAGAAGTTTCTATCCTTACAAGGTTAATCAACCCGATTGAAGATAAAATTGGAGATTTCAGATCATGCGAAGCACTGTAAACAAATTTATCAAGCTCAAAATTTACTTGTTTCAATTCCTTGTTTTTATTTTTCAAATCACGTTCATGTTTTTTCCTTTCGGTAATATCAACAGCAACAACAAAGCATAGCTTATTATCATCATTGTCAGTAATAGAATAATGGAGTTCCACAGGATATGTGGTTTTGTCTTTACGGATATGAACAGATTCAAAAATCATTTGTTTCTTTTCTCCATTTACTAAGGGATGAATGAGAGTTTTAAATGTTTTTTTGGTATATCCGGGTTTCAATTCAAAAGGAGATAAAGATTTTATTTCTTCTAATGTATAACCTAGATTATCTATTGCTCCTTTATTTGCATATTTGTATTTTAATGTTTCCATATCAAAAATAAAGACCTCGTTAGAGCTTTCATCCAATGCTTTGTATAATTGTTCAATTTCCTCAGTCTTTCTTTTATCAAACGTAATATCTTCTGAAACCAAAAGAACACCTTCAATATCACCGTTTGCATTTTTTATCGGAGCAAAATCATTATCAAACCATTGTGTTGTTATATTGTCATATTTTCCAAACGTTTCAACTCTGCTTGATTCACCGTTTAATGCTTTTTCTATTGCCGATTTAATTTTATCTTTTCCATTTTCAGTAACTATTGATAAAAAGTCAAAACCTTTTTTTAGTTCTTTTCCAAATTTTAATTTAACTGCTGAGTAAAAATTATTATTAAAATCTAAAACCTTACAATTTCTATCCATTGAAAGCATATAGTGCCGCCCTGTTTCAAATACTGCTCTCAGTGATGCTTCCTGCTTTCTGACTTCTGTTATGTCGTGTATAATCCCTTCAGTTCCAATAAAACTTCCTTCCTCGTTATATCTTAGTTTTGAATTCATCAGAACATAAGCAATATCTCCGTTTTTCTTCCGTAAAGAAGCATGAAAATTCTTTATATATCCATTTTCAGTAAGTTCCTTATAAAGTTTTCGACGTTCATTAACATCCACATATACATGGTCTCCACTGATTCCAATTAATTCCTGTGGTTTGTATCCATATAAATCAAAAAAGTTTTTATTAAGGAATGTTATCATTCCGTTTGTATCAGTTCGAAAGAAACTATCCTGTAAATTATCAATAATAGACTTCAAATTTCCTTCACTTTCTCTTAATTTTTCCTGGGACTTAATTCGCTGAATTAATATTCCTGACTGAGCAGCAACAATTGAAATAAAATTTAACTGACGATTACTAATTGATTCTATTTTATCGGAGAAAAAAACTAAAACCGTCAATATCTTGTTATTTGAAATAATCGGAACTGCAACCGCAGAATTAAGTCCGTATTCCAATGCACTATCTTTTCGAAGCAATGCTGTAGAAGTATTTATATTATCAATAATTACAGGCTCAAGACAATTGACAACCTTCCCCACCAATCCTTGTCTATCGCTATAAAACTTTGATTTAATCTTATCATAAAAGGATTCAAATATTTCGGGCTGACTACTATACCAGCATGTACAAGAACGTGATGATGAGATATCCTGATTCAACTGCCATGCTTCAGCATAAATAAATCCCATATAATCACAAAGGCTTTTTAACAAAGTATAGAAGGAATTATTCAGCCCTTCCGACTCTGCTGTTTTCATTATTATCTCATGCAGTTTATGAAATTCCGCTTCTGTGGTTTTATGTTCAGATATGTCAAGAGCATTAATAACTATTCCATTTATTGATGAATCATGGAGTAAATTATTAATAGTTGCCTCAAAATATCTCTTACTACCATCTTTATGTTTAAAGTTTATTTCAATATTTCGAGACGTTTTGAGATGTTTTAATCCTTTTAACAAAAGCTCATAAGCTTCTTTTTCTTCGAATAAGTAATCTAAAATGCTTTTTCCGACAAGTTCTTCAGGGGGATAACCAAGTATTAATTTAGATGATGGACTTTGAAAAGTAATGATTCCATTTGCATCCATAACAGTTATTAACTCCCGACTATAGCCGATTAGCGACTGTAATTTCTGTTCCTTTTCTTTTTCCTCTTTTATTAAAAGGGCCTTCTTTTTAAAGGCTGTTTCTATATAAGACGACATTTTTTTTTAATAAGCCACAAGATTACAACTAAATTTCGAGCAAATCAAGTTTTTCTTCATTAAAAAGCAAACTATCTTTGGTTAATAAGAATATATCACCGTATTTTATGTAATTTTGCAACGTTATAATTATAAATAATAAAAATTAAATAATATGCCTTATCCGGAAAGTATTTGTGCCCCCATGAGAGAGGAATTAACCTCTGCGGGTTTTGAAGAATTAAAGAGTGTTGCCGATGTGGATAGCTCATTATCTGACAGTAAAGGAACAGTTTTAGTAATGGTAAACTCGGTTTGTGGATGTGCTGCTGGCACTGCCCGACCAGGAGTCAGGATGTCATTAGCAGGAGATAAAAAACCTGATAAGTTATTCACCGTTTTTGCAGGTCAGGATTTAGAATCTACTGCCGAAGCAAGGAAGTTTATGGTTCCCTATCCTCCATCTTCTCCATCAATTGCCTTATTTAAAGATGGAAATCTGGTTCATTTCATTGAACGCCATCAGATTGAAGGACGTCCTGCAGCTATTATTGCTGAACATTTGAAACATGTTTATGAGGAGTTCTGTTAATTAAAGAGTTCCTGAAATTTAAAAAGGGAAGTGATTCAGTTCGCTTCCCTTTTCTTTTATTTCGATATTCTTAATTCTTAACCATTATCTATAACCTTATGAACCCTGATATAATCCGAGTCTTTATCGGGGGCATTTTTAAGAGCTTCATCATGAGTAATATCAATCTTTGCTTCATCAGTCCTCATTACATTGGTTTCATCCGACATATATATAAGTGGTTCAACTCCTGTAGTATCCAGTTCATTTAACTTATCAACAAAGTCAAGCATTCGGTTCAAATCGTCTTTAATGCCATCTTTTGCCTCATTATTAAACTCTAATTTAGCCAAAACAGCTAATTTATCCACCATTTCATTGTCTATTTTCATTTTCTAAGTTCGTTATTAATTATATCGTGAAGCGTTAATTTCAGTTTTTCGATGTCATTATCGGTCATTCCTTTTGTTTCGATGGGTTTATGGATTACAATCTGCATTTTTGCCGGTCTTCCGCCTTTCTTTGCTTTTCTTCCATTGGGCAAAATTACCCAATTATTTTTAAATGTGATAGGAACAATAGGAACCTGGTTGTCAATAGCCAGTTTAAATGGTCCGTTTTTAAAACGATGAAGCTTAGGAGCGGTATTCAGGATGGTTCCTTCAGGGAAGATGGCAATGCTGATTCCTTTTTTCAAATCATCAGATGCTCGATTGAAAGCTTTATGCGAACCAATTCTGCTTGTTCTATCAACCGGGATATCCATTCTCCAAAAGAATATTCTGAACATAGGAACCTTTAATAACTCCGCTTTTCCCATGAAATGAAAGTAAATAGGGGTTGCAAGATAAGTCGAAACCGTATCTAAATAGGATGTATGATTGGAACAAAAGATGTAAGTTCCGTTCTTATCCAGATGTGCCTCATCTCTTATTTTAACCCTAATCCCAACATTATAAACAATCATCTTTGCCCATAGCCTCTTAAGAACAAAAACTATCCTCCAACAGCTCTCAAACTGAATGAATATAAGGAAAAACGGGTAGAGCAGGAGGAAGGTAATCAGGAAATTAATGCTGAATAATACTCTCCAAATAGTTCTGAAAAAGATAATTAACTTATGTTTCATTTATGGCTTAAAGCGGTGCAAAGTTAGTCAAGATGTCGAGAACATCAATTATTAAGCCATAAAGAAGGGTAAATAAATCGAGGTTTTACTGTATAAAAAAGAAACAGCCCTGCTTCACACAAACAGGACTGTCAGTTCTTAGTAAATAAACTAAATTAAAACTTGGCATATCAAAGTTACAAAAAAGAAAAATAATATGCAAATATTTTTTACAAAAAGAACTTTTATCTATTTTTCATCAATTTTATTCAAAGTCGTATTATTTATGATTTAATTATCGATTTTATAAGGAAAATGATAATCAAAATCAAAAATAACCATAATAGAGTCGGGGATATGTTCATCACTTTTTTCATCTTTTCTTTCTATTAATCGTTAATTTTATCGAATCATTTGTTACAAGATGAAAAAAACAGGCAAAAGGTTGGAATGGTTGAAAAATATTTTTTGAGATTATGATACAAAAGGGATAATTCATTAGAAGTTTCTGTAGTTTTGCATCAAAATCATGAGTATATGAAAAAGTATTGTTTTGTTCTTATTCTTCTGTTGAGAGCGATTATCCTAAATGCTCAAACCGATAAGGCAGTTTATCCCTATCGCACTTTATATGTGGTTTTTTTGATGGATATATTTAAAAGTGATTATCCTGATGGAGGACCCCAGAATCCAACTTCTTTAGGTTCTCAGACAACAAATCTGCTTAAATATGCTTCTATAAATCATTTTTCGTGCATTATGATTAATGATATTCAGGTTTATCATCCGGTTAATAAAATCAAGCGGCATTGTGATGAAACCATTAATGGTTATTGTGCTGGAGGTGTCATTCCGGAAGGATATGGACCTTATTTGGCTCTATTTATCAAGACTGCTGAGAAACCTATATCACAAGGTGGTTATGGTTTAAAATCAATTGGTGCTGAGGTTCGGGAGCTTGGTGGAGATGAGCTTTTTGGCGATGTTAGCTGTTGTATGTCTGATATTGATGAAATAATTAAATTTGATAAACAACATACTGATGCACGAATTGACCAGATTGATATAGATTATGAGTTTGATTTGCCTCAATATAGTTCTGCAAAGTCCGATAATCCTAAAAATAATACCAATGTAAATGGATATAATTACAATCTTGATCCCTATTGTAATTGTAATGAAGTACCTGCTAATATTGCTAAATCTCATTTGTTTTCAAGCAATGAATATGTTGCTTTTGGTTTCAGACAACTCCAACGAATAATTAATCATGCAAGGGATGAACGAAGTAAAAACCCTCATACAATTGATACAATTTGCTTCAAGATTGAAGACATGGAACAGAATTTTGTTGATGATGGCTCAATTCCTCCAATGAAACTGAATCCTAATTCAATTGGTAACCCACCTGTTTGCAGGTTTCCGAGAGATGGTAATTTGAACCATTGTTCTACTACAACTGATTCAAGGCAACTTACTCAATCCATATATTTTGCAACATGGATGGCAACTCATTGTGATAAATTAGGTCTTGATTTTACCACTGCCGATGCAACTTCCTGCGGACAGCTTCCAAAGGACAGGGAAATCATGCCTGATTCTAACGGTTGTATTGCTCATCGCCCTGATTATTTTATTAATGGTGATGAAGATATGGCACAACCGAAACATGGTATTATAAATCCTCCAACCATTAACGATACAAAACCATATTACCCCTTTTCTCAGCAGGCAAGGCGCGAAAGGATGTTGGATTATTTTGGAAGTGTGAAGACTGATCATCCAATAAAACTTTTAGTCAGGGTATCCACACAACCCCGCAACCCACAAGTTAATTATGCTGAAGGTATGGGCGATTGGATGACTCAGGAAAACAACTGGGATTGCAATTCAAAGGAATGTAAAGATGGTTATATATGTTGTGATAAACCTCATTATATCCCGGAAATCGAAAATGAGTTCCTTGAACAGTTTAATAACAGTTATCAGGAAAGCTTCAATCAATATAACAGCAAACTTCCTAATGAGGGCTCCTATTATTATGATGAACACTATAAAATGTCCTTCAATCATCAACAAAAAGAGAATGAACCTTTTTGGGGGATGTATAATAATATTATAATTGAAGGATTTGGCTGGTATAGATATGGTTTTTACCCCTTGGTTCCGGATAATAACCCCTCACATGGATACATTACTACCAATCCTGATTGCTATTGTGACCCTAAAAATCCGAACTATTGTGCACCAATATGTAAGTTAAATAAGGATAGGAGTAAGGATGCAGAACCTAATAAACCTTTACAAAAGCATCATTAATTTCAAAAGAAAAAGCCTTGTAAACAATCTATTTACAAGGCTTTTTAAGTTTGTGATCCCAACAAGACTCGAACTTGTAACCGTCAGTTTAGAAAACTGATGCTCTATCCGGTTGAGCTATGGGACCCGTTTTCAAAGAATTTTAAATTATAAATGGTAAATTTTAAATTATGGTGATATTTTGCATCATTCATAATTTAAAATTCACCACTTACAATCATTCAGTCGGGGTGGCAGGATTCGAACCTGCGACCTCCTGGTCCCAAACCAGGCGCGATGAGCCGGGCTACGCTACACCCCGATGGTGTTATGGATTTCAGCCTTGCGGAGAGAGAGGGATTCGAACCCTCGGTACCGTTTCCAGTACGACAGTTTAGCAAACTGTTCCTTTCGGCCTCTCAGGCACCTCTCCATTTGAAGGGGCGCAAAGATAATAAAAAGAATCAGGTTAACACTAATGCAAAAATTAATTTTCTAAATTAAAAGATTTACTTTGAATGATAATAGTACGAGTTTATTTTATAACTGCTATCTTACCACTACCTTCAATTCCTTTATTGGTAAGCATTTCCCAATAATAAACTCCATTATTTAAACCGGAAACATCTATTGTTTGAGTTCCTTCTGTATTATTAATTAAATTATTTGTATAAACACTTCTTCCTAATACATCTTTAATAATGAATTGAGAATTATGATTAGCGAGTCCTGAATAAACAACTTCAAAATTTCCATTATTAGGATTAGGATAAACAATAACATTATCAATTGTCTTAACTTCATCTATTCCAGTAGTAAAACAAATAGTTGTTACCATATCACCACCGCCAATTATTGTTTGAGGAGAGGTAACTATAGCCCCAGATGAAACAATAGTATTCGGTCTTCCAACTTGCGTAGTAGTAGAACCAACAATTGTTTCTGTATTATGTTGATAGCAACCCTGTGTTACATTACCAAATGAATCTGTTTTGATTAAATATATCTTTGGATAACTTCCTCCAAAGCTATAAGTATATCCAACAATAATATATCCAGTATCATTAGTTTGCTGAACTGAATAAGCAATATCATCTCCTGTTCCTCCAAATGTTCGAGTCCATAGAGTATCTCCTAATGAATCTGTTTTAACTAAATATATATCATATCCTCCAGAGCCAAAACTATTCGTAATGCCAGAAATAATGTATCCCCCATCAGAAGTTTGTTTAACGGAGCTTGCCTCATCATCACCTGTTCCACCATAAGTTTTTGTAAATAATGTATCTCCAATAGAATCAATCTTTATTAAATAAATATCATTACCCCCTGCACCAAAACTATTGGTACCTCCTGCGATAATATATCCTCCATCAGTTGTTTGTTGAACTGAATTTCCAAAATCCATGTTTGCTCCACTATAAATTTTAGTCCAGGCAGTATCCATGTCAGGTTTTAGTTTTATTAAATAGACATGTTCTGGAGGATTATCTCCAGTATAACCGACAATAATATATCCTCCATCAATAGTTTGCTCTATTGAATTTCCAGCATCAAAATTATTTACATGAAGTATTTTGGTAAACATTGTATCACCTATAGAATTTGTTTTGATTATAATTACATGTGAATAATAATTACTGGAATTCAGTGTATATCCAATTATAATATATCCCCCATCAGTCGTTTGTTTTATTGAAGTTCCAGCGTCATAAAAAGTATTACCATAAGTTTTAGACCATAAGGTATCTCCGATAGAATCTGTCTTAATTAAATAAACATCATTGCCACCAGCCCCAAAACTTGCTGTAACTCCAACAATAATATATCCTCCATCAGTGGTTTGTTGAACTTCACTCCCTTCATCCCCATTAATACCACCATAAGTTTTACTCCATAAAGTATCGCCGTAATTATTTGTCTTGATTAAATAAACATCTTTATTCCCTGCACCATAACTTGCTGTATTTCCAACTATGATGTATCCTCCATCATTTGTTTGACGAACGCAACTTCCTTGACTATTCAAAACTCCTCCATATATTTTCTGAAAGGTTATTTGGGAAAACCCGGTAATGGTTAATGATGAAATCATTAATAAAAGAAGTGCATTTTTCATTTGTTTATTAAATAACAATCACAAAAGTACGACTTATTTAATTATCACTAACTTTTTCCATCCTTTTTCTTTACCGTCAATAATCAAAAAGCAGAAATAAACTCCCTCATTATAATTCTTAGAACTGATTTTAAGAATGGAGTTTACTCCTTTGTTATATAATGGATAAACATCCATTTTATTTCCTAAGACATCAAATATAGCCATTTCGGCACTTCCGCAATTCAAAGGAATAATATAAGGAACATTAGTAAAATCATTAAATGGATTAGGGTAAACGTTTCCAAGCAAAGGTACATTATCCATTGCCTTAACTTCATCTATTCCAGTAGTAAAACAAATAGTAGTTACAGTATCACCACCACCAATTATCGTTTGTGGAGAAGTAACAACAGCACCTGATGAAACAATAGTATTTGGTATCGAAACTTGTGTAATGGAAGAAGCAACAATTGGAGAGGCATTATAAGTATAACATGGGTTTGATTTATTTCCTTCTGCATCAGTTTTGATTATATAAATGTCTGAACTTGTTCCAAAACTACTTGTAAAACCTCCAATTATATATCCTCCATCTACTGTTTGTTGAACAGACCTTCCAATATCATCCCCGGTTCCTCCAAATGTGCGGGTCCATAAAGTATCTCCCAAACTATCTGTTTTAATCAAAAGGACATCTGTTTGACCGCCGCCGAAACTATTGGTACTACCTACCAAAATATAACCTCCATCAGTTGTTTGATGAACCTCTTGAGCCTCATCATTATGAGATCCATCATAAGTTTTAGACCACAATGTATTGCCGATAGAATCGGTTTTGACCATGTAAACAGCTTGGTCTCCACCAGCTATTATGTATCCTCCATCAATTGTCTGCTGAATATAAGCATAAGCATTATAAGAATCAATAGTGAGAGTATCATTATAAGTTTTGGTCCAAGCTGTATCAAAATTGGATTTTAGTTTAATCATATAAATCAAATTAGTAATGCCGTTAAATGTAGTTCCCCCGATAATAAATCCACCATCATTAGTTTGTTGAATGGAATATCCATCATCATAAATACTTGCGTGATATGATTTCGTTAGCATAGTATCTCCAAAAGCATTTGTTTTAATTAAATAAATACTTCTGCCGCTTGAAGGATAATTATTTGTATTGCCAATAATAACATACCCTCCATCATTTGTCTGTTGCACTTCATATCCTGCATCTGTCATCAATGCAGGTCCGCCATAAGTTTTTGACCATAAGGTATCTCCAACAGAATTTATTTTAATTAAATAAACTCCATTACCAGTAAAACTACCATTTGTCCAACCGACAATAATATACCCTCCGTCAGTTGTTAATCGAACATCGAGACCAATGTCTTCACCAGTTCCACCATAAGTATGAGTCCATAATGTATCTCCCAAAGAATCTGTCTTTATCAAATACACATCATCATTACCTGCACCATAATAATATGCAGTCCCAACAATAATATATCCTCCGTCAGTAGTTTGGCGAGCATGAGTAAAACTGTTATCTCCTCCAAAAGTTTTTTGAAAAGTAATCTGACAATATCCCTTAAAGGTTAAAAATATAGTAGCTAATAAAAGGAATATCCTTTTCATAAGATTGTAATTTAATAAAAGCAAAGGTACTACTTATTTTATTATTAAAAGTTTTTTCCACTCCTTTTTTGCTCCGTCAACTATTAACATGCAAGTATAGACTCCACTGGAATAGTTTTTTGAACCTATTTTTAAAGTAGTTTCTATTCCTTTAATAGTTAATGGATAAACATCCATTTTATTGCCCATTATATCGTAGATTACCATTTCTGCACTTGAACAATTTAAAGGTAAATAATAAGGTGCATTTGTGAAATCATTAAATGGATTTGGATAAATAGCACCAAGCCAAGGCGAAGCATTAAATGAACTATCCTTGATCTGATATTTTCTAATTCTTTCAGCTTCTACAGTGCCACAATGAATATTTTGAGTTGTATCATAAGAACCACATGCAGGGCTAAGTCCACCAGTTCCATAAGAAATAAGATTAGGCATATAAGGAGTAAGGTTATCTGCACTCGGCACATCATATTTTATTACGAAATGAGTAACAGAAGTGTCATTGTATATATCATAATTACCAAAATTACCAAAACTATTTCCAGGTGGATAGCTACCACTACCAATACATCTTCCTTGTTCTGATATAATAAAATTAGAACCATCATTATAAGCCCTCCAACCAGTATCACAATTACTAATACTATTACAATAAACAGTCAGCCCAGTCGTATCAGCGTTTCCATTATTACCACCCGTACCTATTCCATATCCATAACAGGCTTCAACATCATTATTCCATATTCTGCTGTTATAAACACTATCACAATTATTAACAGTAATTCCATAAGAAAGACTATATAATGAATTATCTCTGATAAAAACATGTTGCGTATTATTGGTTACAATTCCTGAATCATTTCCGACATAATAATATTCAGGAGCATAATATATTCCATTATAACGAATCGTATCTCCAATACCATTTGTAATTCTTATCCCTATCTGACTGAAGAAAATTGTATCGTTATAAATATAAAGTCCCGTATCATTAGCAGCAGCATACGAAACATCAATAGCTTTATTCACATTTTCAAAATGAAAATCATGTAAAGGCGGCGTATGTGAATCCATTAAACGAATGCCGTAAGTTGAATCAGGCGCACTATAATCAAAAATGCCTTGGTATATTGCAAAACTATCCTTATACATGGTTACACCATTTGTCGAATCAATAGAAATAAACCAAAGAGGTCTTGAATAACAAGGGTCATACAAATTCCTGTCGGAAGTAAAGAAGGCGTTTCCTATAAAACTTGAACTTGTATAGGTATAGGGAGCGCGAGGATAACATGCAGGAAACGTGATGCTCATAGTATTATTGGTAAACCAATCTATTGCACCCAATTCGGTAATAATAATACCCCCAGTCCATTCATGTTGCTGTGCTTGCGATGAATCCCTGTTACCCATATAGGCAGCAACCGTTGCATTTTCAATTACACCATCTGCCATATTAAGTTGTCCTTGTTTTGTATTTTGAGCCGCTGTATCATAGCCATGTACATCAATTCCAATCCAGTTACACTCACCCCATCCTGTAATCGTTGAAGCAAATATATTCAGTATTCCTCCATTAGGATTCCCACGTTCTACAATGATTTTATTGGTAGAACCCATCATAAGAGTTGTACCTTCCAAAGTCAGTTCTCCACCGGGCGCAATAGTAATATTACCATTTACAATTAATGTGTCAGTAATCCATGTTTCAATTCCTGTAATAATAGTATCAGTAATAACAGAATAACCTGTGGGTTGAGGACAACTATGACTGCCAGTTCCCACTGTTACATACCCAATAGCCGTGCAACCTTGTTGGTCTGTTACAATAACAGTATCGTTACCAGTGGGTAAATTTGTTGCTGTGGCGCCATTCTGTCCCGAAGGAAGCCAGAGATAAGAATAAGGAGGAGTTCCATCTGTAACTATTACAAAAGCAGCACCGGAATGTATTGGCGGCATGTGGCACGTATCAGGCAAACTACCCATAGTTAATTGCGGAGGTCCAGGAACAAACATAGAATCAAGAACATAAGTACATCCTAAGTAATCTCTTATTGTAACTGAGTAATATCCTTCCACAAGGTTACTTGCAGTGTCGGTTGTACTGACACTTGGCGACCAGTTATAAGTATAAGGAGAAAGACCACCGGAAGCATTTAAAATAATCTGTCCGTTTCCGAGTATGCAGGCTTCGGTAATTACAGGACTTGCTGTAACAGGAGATGGTGAATAAACAGTAATGACAGTATCTGCGGTACAACCATTTACATCTGTTACTGTTACTGAATAATTACCTGCAAAAAGCCCTGTTATTTCTTGAGTTGTGCCTCCTGTTGACCATAAATAAGTGAAAGGTCCTGTTCCTCCCAAGGGATAGGCATAAGCATCTCCATTGCTATCCCCATAGCAAATTACATTATCGTAAACACCATTTATTTGTAAAGTATCAGGTTGTGTTACAATCACTGTATCTATCGCCAATCCACAGACTGAATCAGAAACAGTTATAATATAAGTTCCCGCCGAAAGACCGGATGCGGTTGCATTTGTTCCTCCTACCGGAGACCAGATATAAGTAAAAGGACCTGTACCTGATGTAATTATAACAGATGCTGTTCCATTGCTTTCACCATAGCAAAGAACAGGCGTGTAACTCGAACTTATAGTAAAAGATGAAGTACACGAACCACAAGTTGATTGGTAATATAAACCTGCCACAGCCCATTCAAAACAATCGCCCGTATTAATGCCTGTACTATCTGCATGGTGTACACCCATACATAAAGAGTTCTGATTTGATGTAATTGTTGTTGACTGAACATCAAAATTCCAAAACAAACTTGGAAAAGGCGTTCCATGACCTATGGTAGTATCACAATTGTTCAAATAGGCTTGGTGCATAGGAAATTCACAACTTGGTTCTAAATCTGACGCAATTATAAATGCATTAGCCTTACCCGGTGTACAGGAGGGTGATAGTGGAAAACCGCTACCAGTAAACACATAATTTACTACTGAATCCACATCGTAACCGCTTTCAGTAACATCGCCATCCCAAAGAACCAAATTACCCTGATAATTTGCGTTTGGGTTTACCCATGTCATTAATAAAGTAGCACCGTCCAATTCTTCTGATGGATTTGAAATACCAGTAACAGTATCTATAGTATATATACCATTAGCATTTGTTACTGAATCAAATATGGATGTTATATCAAAAAAATAGGTTGAGGTTCCTTTTTCACCCCACGGATTTTGCCAGCATTTTGGTGCATCTCTTGCTACTGTAACAGGAGTAAAGATATAAGGAGGTCCTTGCGGAGGTTGAATTGTGATAGTTATGGCTGCAATACTATCTGCTGAACTAAATAATGATGCGGTAAACCAGATATATGCCTTTCTCCAGTTTTGTTTGCATGAAGGCATACCACTGATATTAATAACAGCAGGTAAACTGTCACCCATATAAGTATGTAAAGAATCCAGACAATCATCAGGAACTACCTGGTCTATTCCCCGCATTCTGCGTGTAATCACCACATCACCATGTACATAATTTAATCCGCATTCGCTTAGCGTTGTTCGATAATGTAAATGATTAGGCGAAACAAGAGGTACTTTGTTTACACTTAATGAAAAATAAGTTAAAGGTGCGGATGGAGTTGTCTTTACTACTTTTATATAATAGCTACTACCTATTGTAAGTCCATTTACCAATAATGAATCACTGGAAACACCTAAATTAATTGTAGTATCTTGTGCAATTAAAGTAAGGCTTGCACATCCGCCACTATAAACATAAAAGCTTTTAAGACTTGCCGTAGGGTAATCAGGTGGATTAATCGGCAAGTTTAAATATACCAAATCTGATGTTGAATCGGCAACAAAACTAAACCAGATTACACTATCCCCGACAGCATAATCAGCAGGTGAATAAGATTCTGTAGCAACAATAACAACCGGATGTGAACAGCTATCTCCAATGGTTGCCCTTGCATTAAAAGTCATGCAAAAAATAGAAATAAAACATACAATAAATAATTTACTGTAAGAATTTGCTTTGCTTTTTAAGGTAGCACCATAATAATTATCCTGAGCTTCTTTGAGTGAAGTTTGCGCTGTTACCACCTCAAGATTAGAACCAACACCGTTTTCGTACTTTGTTTTAGTCACATTGTAAACATATTCGGCAAGGGTGATGTTATCTTTCTGAACTTTCAGATTTGCAACACTGTTATCATACGTTGTTTTGGCTGATGTTAGTTGAAGATTCAGCGAATTTTCTAAATTCTTTTGTTGATTTTCCAGTTTCTTAATATTAAATTGTGCCTGTACAACTCTTGAATGTTTTTGTTGTGCATCAAAAATAGGTATTGTTAATTTAGCTCCTACAATCTCTGTTTCATACCATTTTTGCGAACCTGATATATCAAATTTATTCTCATATAAATTCTCACTTATATCGGCAAATGCAACAAGGCTTGGATAATAAGTCATCTTATATCGTTTTAAATCCAATGTTCCCAGCTTCAATTGTGTTTCCATCAATGAATATTCAATACGTTTGGTGTAATCGAAACCATCTGTCTTAACATCCCAGTTAACCAATTCAAGACTGTTTAATTTATCGGTGAGAGTAAGCGTGGCTTTCTGGTCCATGCCCATTTGAAACTTTAATAAATTATAACTTAAAGCAATGAATCGAACCATTTTATCCTTCTCCACCTTTAGATTATTGTATGCCACCGATACTCTGTCTAAATCAATCTTTTCAACCATCCCATTATCATTCATTGCTTTGGTATCATCATATAATTTCTTCAAGCGTTCAACATTTGCATCAATAAGGTTCATTTTTTCTTCGGCAACAAGAACAGAATAATAGGCTTTCATAACCAGTGCTTCGGTTTCTATCTTTGTTCTGGCAGCATTCTTTTGAGATAATTCGACATAGGTATGCGAAGCCTGAAGTCCTACAAGATAAGTTCCATCAAACAACAACTGACTGATGGTAAGATCGGCAGTAGTATTGAATTGTGTTCCGAATTTGATAGGAATAAATGTTCCTGCCTTGCCACCGAAAAACTCTGCAGGAATAAGTTGCGTTGGAATCTGCAGAAAATCATTTAAACTAACACTTCCATTCACTTGTGGTAGCCCGGAGCCTAATATCTCATTCACTTTTCCTTTAGCAATACCTTCATCATACTGAGCATTTACAATATCCACCTGATTTTTAGCGGCAAAATCAATGCATTGCTGCATGCTGAAACTATAAGTCTCATTGTTTGATTTTTGAGCTTTTATAGTTGATGATATATAAAGGAGAATGATTAGTGGTAAGAAAATTTTTTGTTTCATATTGATTAACTATGGTATATTTTTATATTATTCATCATCTTTTAATTCCTGGTATTTATTAATCATCCTGTGTCCTTTGATGGTAGCCACACCATGCAGAAAATGGTCTATCATCTGCATCTGAACATCAATGATACTGAACTTATCAGGAGGGAAAATCGAAGGATTGAAAGCCATTTCTACTTGATATGCCCTCAGTTTTGCTATTATTCTTAAGTTTAATTCAGGGCGATACAAGCCTTCTTCAATGCCCCGCATCAAATTGTGTTCTATTGAATGGAGAATATAATCCTCCTTGAATTCATTGAACAGTTTCCAGGCATCGGGATGATATTTCTGCAGGTCATAAAACAATTTTGCATTCATTTTACTGAACATCTCCCCCATTTGACGCATCATCAAAATGATTTCGTGGATAGCATTCTTCGATTCAGAAGTTATTCCGTCACATTCTTTTTTTCTTATTGTAAATTCATTCTTTACTATCTGTAAAACCACCTGGTCTTTATCCTTAAAGTATTGATATATGGTCTTCTTCGACATTCCCAGCTCTTTACAAATATCATCCATGCTGATACTTTTCACACCATACTTCCAAAACAAATCCTTTGCTGCTG
>Ga0207096_1074_pt1 | contig 18227 bp, 15 predicted proteins | sample Alteio_BWMinHeat_86_FD_153547 | JGI IMG/M metagenome (GOLD analysis project Ga0207096, IMG submission 153547) | Enriched cells from forest soil in Barre Woods Harvard Forest LTER site, Petersham, Massachusetts, United States -... | ecosystem: Environmental > Terrestrial > Soil > Temperate forest >...
CAAAGGTACAAGAGTGCCATAATGAACTGATATTTTCATCGGAAGGCGGGTATCTAAACCACTTAAAGATTCATTGGGTTGGGTAAGATGATGAAATGCAACTCCAAAAGTATTCGAAAAATCAGTGTTACCTATTGTTGTTTGAAATCGGGTTAAAAAACCGGCATCTATATCCACAAAATCCCTATTTTGATTGGGTGGAGGTATAGCTCCGGTTTGAAAAACATTTCCTAAAACCGGGTCTAACTGATCGCTGAAAACAAGGCGCGACCAATCTACCGACTTCATTACATAACTCACTCCAAATCCTGCCTGAATATCAAAAGTCCTTGGAGTAACCACCAAACGATAGGAATAAAACCCTCCTAAAGTTGTTGTTTTTATAAATCCGCTTCCTTCCACATCATTCAAAGCCATAAATCCAATACCCCCTCCCAGGTTAAAATCCTGAATATCGCCATAAATATTAAAAGTAGTAAACGGACTCGAAATGGAACCCGATTGTCGACGATAATCCAACCCAACGCGTAAACCAGTATTAAGACCGGTGTAGGCAGGATTTACATATAATTGATTAGCATAAAACTGGGAAAATGATGCGTCCTGAGCTCTCAGTTCGCCAGTTAAAAGTGAAATGATGATGAATGTAAAAACCTTTTTCAACCTCTCTATAATTTAGTGCAAATATACAACTTTTGGCTCATGTGCGCAATCAACAGTTATTTTATACGCTCAAAATTCAAAAAGGTTATCCTTTCCACCATGAAACAAATTTACTACATTTGCACGGTTAATAAGCGAGAATAGCTCAGTTGGTAGAGTGTCAGCTTCCCAAGCTGAAAGTCGCGGGTTCGAATCCCGTTTCTCGCTCCGAATCAATAAAAAAGCCTCCCGATGATGAATCGGGAGGCTTTTCATTTTTAGGATATCTGCATAAATTGGCATCCTATTGAAAATATGAATTTGTAATTTAATGATATGGATTAAACAGGATGCTGATGAAAATGATTTTAAATTTGAGTTTGGAGGATTGTATTTTTGACAGAATTTGTTAAAAATGATGATAGTGAGCTGTATTCTCGGTGCCGTGAGATGTATTCTCAGACCTGTGAGGGGGATTATTGGAGCAGTGAGATGCATTATTATGACTGCGACTTGTATTCTCAGAGCTGTGAGATGGATTCTCAGAGCTGCGACTTGTATTATTAGAGCTGAGAGATGCATTATTATGACCGTGAGTTGTATTCTCAGACCTGTGAGGAGGATTATTGGAGCTGTGAGAAGGAGAATTATTGAAATTTGGGACGTTTTTGAGCTGGGGGAATGGAAATTTGAGATTGGGAGGTTGGTAATGTGGTCATTATGAGTGGATTATTGAATGTGGTGGAAATTTATGGGGTATGGAACGGAATTAAACATGAAGCTTATCTAATACATCTGTATTTTAGGTAGCTTTTTTGGATGGGGATGAGTTGAGTGAAATTTGATTAACTTTGCCTTATGAAAAAATTAATTCCTTTTCTTTTGATACTAATGATAAATTTCTTCTGCATCAATACTTTTGGACAGAGGTTTTATATTGAAGGCAATGCAGGATTGTCGCCAAGTAATTATCAAGACCCATATTATAATTTCCCTATTGATAATACTTTGATGCAAGTTGGAGATTCTTATAATGTTTCTGCAGCAATAGGAGTTGATATTTGCAGATTCCATTTTGCAAATATTAAAAATACCCAGTTTCAAAATGGAGGCCTTGCAGTGGAATTGGAGTATTCACATATTGCATCAACATCAACTACAATTAAAACTAATTTTATTTATGGTAATTTAGAGTCTTATGGTAAACTAAATTTTGATAGAAAGAGATATATTCCTTCAATAAAATTCTCTTTCGGAGATGCAAATCAAAATAAAATTATTTATGGAAAAATAGGTGTGATAATCGGAATGAAAGGATTAGTAGGAAGTGACCTGATTTTAGGGTCTCCTGGTTACACGGGACCACCACCACATAATACATGGGAAGAGTTATATTCCGAAAACATTTTTCAAGACAATTATTCTTATGGATTTTCAATTGTTTTTGGAATTGAAAAAAAAATTGACAAGCATATTTATTTCTTTTATGAATTGGGTTTTTGTGACGAATTCTGGTCGCCTTCAAATGCCGAAGCAGTGAATATTATTGGTGGTCCACCATCATATTCTATTGGACAAACAGAAACAGAATTTTCCGGGAAGGGATCAACGATGGGGTTTGGGTCTTATCAACAAAATACTCCTTATCAGGCGCCAAAATATTCTTTCGCGCTCTTTACAGTTAATTTTAATATTGGATTTAAATTGAGTTTTGGAAAGATAAAAACTGACTCAAAATAAATAAGATTTCCGCCGATTCGTGCGTGGGGCGATTGATGGCAATGAACTGAATACGAAGAGCTGAACCTGAATAGACTGCGCCCGACCCTTAGGGCGGGACTGAACTTGGGACGAGAACTGAAGTACCCGCCCAAAAAGCTATTAGCCAATGGCAATTAGCTAGCCCGCTCTTCACTCTTAGTTCTTCACTCTTCACTAATTTCTCTATCTTTGCAGCGTTATGGACATTCCAAAAATATATAATCCCTTAGAAGTTGAAGATAAATGGTATCAGTATTGGCTGGACCATAAATTCTTCCGTTCGGTTCCTGATGAGCGCGAACCTTACACTATCGTGATGCCTCCGCCTAATGTAACAGGTGTTTTGCACATGGGGCACATGCTTAATAATACCATTCAGGATGTATTAATCCGTCGGGCAAGGATGCTTGGAAAGAATACCTGTTGGGTGCCTGGTACCGACCATGCTTCCATTGCTACCGAAGCAAAAGTTGTTGCTTTATTGAAAGAAAAAGGAATCAATAAACAGGATATTGGCAGAGAAAAATTCCTAGAACATGCCTGGGAATGGAAGAATAAATATGGGAATATTATTCTCGACCAGTTGAAGAAACTTGGTTGTTCCTGCGATTGGGACAGAACACGATTCACGATGGAAGATGATTTGAGCGATGCAGTTATTGATGTGTTTATTGACTTGTATAATAAAGGTTATATCTATCGTGGAGTTCGGATGGTGAATTGGGACCCGGCGGGACAGACTGCAGTTTCTGATGAAGAGGTTATTCATAAGGAAGTTAACTCAAGATTGTATTTTGTTAAATATAGAATTCAGGATTCGGATGAATGGATAACTATTGCCACTACCCGACCTGAAACAATACTTGGAGATACTGCAGTTTGTGTTCATCCTGATGATGAGCGGTATAAGCATCTTCATGGCAAGAAGGCAATTATTCCATTTGTTAATCGTGTTGTTCCGATTATTACGGATACTTATATCACTATTGAATTCGGAACAGGTGCTTTGAAGGTTACTCCGGCGCATGATATCAATGACTATAATATCGGCATCAAACATAATCTTGAAGTTGTTGATACTATCAATCCAGATGGAACAATGAGTAAAGCTGCAGGATTATATATTGGTGAAGACAGATTTATTGTCAGGAAAAAGATTGCGAAAGATTTAGAGGAAGCAGGGTTTATGGTGAAAGTGGAGGAGATAAAGAACAAAGTTGGATATTCAGAGCGCACAGATGCGGTTATTGAACCAAAGCTTTCGATGCAATGGTTTCTGAAGATGGATAAAATATCGAAACCTGCTTATGATAATGTTGTTAATGGAAACATCAATCTCATCCCCGAAAAGTTTATTAATACCTACAAACATTGGATGGAGAATGTTCATGATTGGTGCATCAGTCGCCAGCTTTGGTGGGGACAACAGATACCGGCTTGGTATAATGAGAAAGGAGAATTTGTTGTAGCAAAGACTAAGGAGGAGGCTTTAATTGAGTTTAAGAAAAAGAATATTGAGGTTAAAGAAGATATTCGTCAGGAGGAAGATGTTGTTGATACATGGTTCTCGTCATGGCTGTGGCCCATCTCTGTTTTTGATGGATTTAAAGACAAGGATAATGTTGATATCAAGTATTATTATCCAACAAATGATTTGGTTACAGCTCCCGAAATACTTTTCTTTTGGGTGGCTCGGATGATTATTGCCGGTTATGAATACAGAGGTGATAAACCTTTCACTAATGTTTATCTGACAGGAATTGTAAGAGATAAATTGGGAAGAAAGATGTCTAAATCTCTTGGCAATTCTCCTGAGCCACTTGAACTGATTAAGAAATACGGTGCTGATGGAGTCCGAATTGGAATGCTGTTGTGTTCTCCTGCCGGCAATGATATTATGTTTGATGAGACACTTTGTGAGCAGGGAAGGAACTTTGCTAATAAGATTTGGAATGCCTTTCGATTGATAAATGGATGGGAGGTTAGTGAAACTTTAAAGCCAAGCGATGCGAATAAAATTTCTGTTGAATGGTTTGAAGTAAAATTTAATGAACAGCTTGCAATCAATAATGATTTGTATGATAAATATAAAATCAGCGAGGTATTAATGGCAACTTATAAATTGATGTGGGATGATTTCTGCGCCTGGTATCTGGAGATGATTAAACCTGAATTTGTTGATGGTAAATCATTGCCAATAGATAAAGAAACTTACAATGCCTCTATAATCTTCTTTGAAAAACTTTTAAAGGTATTACATCCATTTATGCCTTTTATAACAGAAGAGATTTATCATTTATATAATGACAGAAAGGCAATGGATTGTATAGTTAATTCAAAATATCCAACTGCTGACAAGCATAATAAGTCTTTACTTGGTAAGTTTGAATTGATTCAGAATGTTGTTACTGCTGTTAGAAATATTCGTAAAGAAAAGAACATCTCTCCGAAAGAATCTTTATCATTATATATCAACATTGGCAAAATGGATTGGGATATTCAATTTGATTCGATTGTTGAGAAACTTTGTAATTTGAATGAGATAAAGATAGTTGAACACAAAGTTGATAATGCTGCTTCATTTCTTATTAAGAATTTTGAATTCTTTGTTCCTATTGGAGACAAGATAGATAAAGAAGCCGAGAAAGAACGATTGCAAAAAGATTTGGAATACAATAAAGGATTCCTTAACTCTGTGATGAAGAAATTAGACAACGAGAAATTTGTTGCAAATGCTAAACCTGAAATAATCGAAAACGAAAAGAAGAAACAACAGGATGCCGAAAATAAAATAAGAGTGATTGAGGAGCAATTAAATAATTTAAATTAATAACAAATGTTAGAAACTGTAAGTAATATAAGCGTTCACAGGTTTAAATCGGATGATAACTTTAAATTTTTTCATGCCAAGGTAATAAGGAAAAAGGTTTTTGTTGTTGAACAAAACGTCAGACCTGAAGAGGAGTTTGATGAATTCGAAAACGACTCAACACATTACCTTGCCTATTTTGGACCAAGGCAGGTTGGCACTGCAAGATGGCGAGTAACTGATGAAGGAATAAAACTGGAACGTTTTGCCGTCATTGAAAAATACAGGAATAAGGCAATAGGAACAGCAATATTAAATAAGGTGTTAGAAGATGTGAAAAATGAAGGGAAGAAAATCTATCTTCATGCGCAGGTTGCTGCTGTTAAGTTTTATGAGCGTGCCGGATTTGTTAAGGAAGGTGAGCTATTCTCTGAATGCAATATTGACCATTATAAGATGGTTTATATAGCTCCCAAAAAAGGGCTGAAGTTCAATTTTTAATCGTATCCGGCAATCTTGTAAACAAGATAACCAGTCATTTCATGTATCAAAACATTCCATGCCTGGAATGCATCAATATTAGGCACTAAAAGAAAATCCAATGACCATCTTCTTGGTCCTCCGCTATACCTGTCAGTGCTGAAGGGGGTTACTTTTATCCCGACTTTATTAAAGCATCCCACCCCTCTGCGCATGTGAAATGCTGATGTGATTAATAAATACTTTCCATGAGGGGCTTCTTTATCGAGGATGGGTTTTGAAAATAATGCATTCTCGTGGGTGTTTTTCGATTCTGATTCAATAAGAATATCATCTTCAGGGATTTCAAGGGTTGCGAGGTATCTTTTTATCAATGGGGCTTCTTTGATATCTGCGTAGGTTATGCTTCCTGAGCCGCTTGTTATTAATATCTTATCTATTATCCCATCTTCATATAATTGAATTGCTTGAAGGATTCTATCGGAGCCTTTGGAGAACTGGAGCCTGTCTAAATGTGAATCGTAGCTTACCATTCCTCCTAATACTATTCCGACATCGTATCCTTTCATGTCTGATTCTTTAATTGTGGGGATTTCCCAGAGGCGCATGGCGTTATCTAAAATAAATGTGTTGGAGAAGAATAACAATAAGACTAGGGCAGAGATGAAGGTTCGTTTTTTTCTTTTAGGGTTCTTTGTTATTAATGAAAATAGCATTAGCCCGACTATCCATACTATTGGGGTGATAATAAAAGCTAAGACCTTGGAGAGAATGAAGAACATGTGTAAATAATTTTAAGGGTGCAAAGGTATTGATGTTTTTCGATATGGGGATCTTGTTGGATGGTTGTTGGAGGATTGGGGATGGTTTTTTAATTAATCGGGGATGATGGAGGAGGATTTGTGGTTGCCGGAAGGCGATTCTGGGTTACTTGTGGAAGAATACTGGTTACCGGTGGATGAATATTGGTTACCGGCGGACGAATACTGGTTACCGGTGAACGAATAGTGGTTACCGGTGGATGAATAGTGGTTACCGGTGGACGAATAGTGGTTACCGGAATGGAATCGAGGCGATTTTGGAGAGAAGAGGTTTTTCTTCATCTGATTGTAGGTGGCTGGCGTGCATTTAAATGGGCTATTGTTTTTTTTAGGTACTCCCCTACCTAGGTTGTTTTTTTTATCGAAAAACGCAAAGGAATTGAAATTTAGGGAAAAATTTAAAAGGTAAAGGGGGGACAGTAGATTGGAAATTGAGATGAATTGTAAATAAACTTACAGCAGCCGAAAAAGGTAGCTGTCAGGTTCTGACTGTTGAATTATGCCGAGTTGTGCGTGGGGCGATTGATGGCAGGATTTGAATTCGGAGAGATCAACCATGCAGACTGCGCCCGATGTTGACATTTTTTTCTGCTTGATAGATGTTGGATTAAGTGATGAGGTATCGCAGAAAAAATGGCTGCAGCGGGACTGAACTTGCCAGCGAGAGGTGCAGAACTCGCCCAAAATCAATTAGGAATTAGTATTTTTTTTGTCATGATGATGAGGAATTTTATTTCCCGGATGATTAAGATTAATTTGGAAAGGGAAAAACATTTGTGAAAAAGATTGCAATCGGATGAAAGATTGCCTATCTTTACTGCGTCAAAATAAAACTTAAACCTAAAAATATAATAATATGAAAAATTTAATCTTTACTTTAGCAACAATTTTCTGTTTGTTTATTACTGTTAATTCTCAGACTCAGATATGGGGATGTGCACAAAATGGAGGCGCAACAGGACAAGGAACTATCTTTTCGGCTGATGGAAATGGTGGTAATTTCCAGAATCAGTATTCGTTGGTAAATGCTACGGGTGCGATGCCTGTAGGAAATTGCCTATATGCAAATAATGGTAAACTTTATGGAGTAACATACATGGGTGGATGCAATGATAGTTGTGTTTGCTATATGTTTGACCCGATTAGTGGAACATGGACAAATTTTCATGATTTGTATTGTGATATAAGTCATGGTTGGGATGGATGGGGAGGAATGATCCAGGCATCGGATAATAATTTATATGGCTTATGTTCACAGGGAGGAGCGAATGGATTGGGTGTTGTTTATAAAGTTGATCCTACAACGAACACTTATACTGATATTCATGATTTAGATTCAACTAACGGTATAAACCCATATGGTAGTTTGGTTCAGTTGAGTGATGGGAAATTATATGGTATGACACGAAGTGGAGGAGCTGCTAATTATGGTGTAATATTTAATTTTGATCCTTCGAATTCCACTTATACTGTATTACATTCATTTGATGGCACCACGGGTGGAAATCCTGAATATGGAACTATTATTCAAGCTTCGGATGGCAAACTTTATGGAATGACTAATGGTGGCGGAGTTAATAATGTGGGAGTAATATTCAGTTTTGATATGTCATCAAATACTTATACTAAACTTCATGATTTTGATGGTACTCATGGGGGAAACCCTTTTGAAAATTTAATCCAGGCAACAGATGGAAAACTATATGGATTAACTTATATGGGCGGATATTATAATGATGGAGTACTATTCAGTTTTAATATTACAACAAGTACCTATACAGATTTATTTGAATTTACAGGTGTAAACACAGGTGCTAATCCTACACGGAGCGTAATGCAGGCAAGTAATGGGAAACTTTATGGAACAGCATTTTCGGGAGGTGCAAGTAATATGGGAGTTGCTTTTAGCTATGATATAAATTACAATGCTTATACTAAGTTGGTGGATTTCAATGCAACTATTGGTTCAAATCCGGATTGTGGTTTTATTGAAACGCCTCAGATGACAACTGGTATTCCAGCTATAACAGATAATGCTGTTGGTGTTTATCCAAATCCTGCGACTTCGGTATTGAATATTACTCAATCAAAGTTTACTACGATTACTATAACAAATGTTTTGGGTGAAGAGGTTTATAATCAAGCAATCAATAATTCAACTCCGACTGCTGTTGATGTTTCGAATTGGAGTAAGGGAGTTTACCTGCTTCAACTAAAGAGTGAGACAGAAACTTTGGTGAAGAAGGTTGTTGTTGAATAAGGAGATTTAGACGGAATTAAACAATTCAGCCCTGATAGTTTTGAAACTATCAGGGCTGAATTGTTTAATACCGAGAATTTGATATTAGGAGAATGTACCTAAAACAGTGACGCCGCCTTTTACCTTTTGGTTGAGATTGACGTTTATTTTTGTTCCGAGGGGTAATAAAACATCTACGCGGGAACCGAATTTGATGAAGCCCATTTCCTGACATTGACTTGCTTTGTCGCCTGTTTTAGAATAGCAAATAATTCGACGGGCAACGGCGCCAGCAATCTGTTTCATTAGAATTGCAGTACCTTTATTGTTTCGAATGACAACGGTTGTGCGTTCATTATCGGTTGAAGATTTAGGTTCCCATGCAACGAGGAATAAGCCGGGATGATACTTTTGATAAACTACCTCCCCTCCTATCGGATAACGATTTATGTGGACATTCAGAGGTGACATGAAGATGGATATTTGAATCCTTTTATCTTTGAAGTATTCTGATTCTGTAGTTTCTTCGATGACGACAACTTTTCCATCTGCGGGTGCTATTATTTGATTGTCGTTGATGGTTAACTTACGTGAGGGAGAGCGGAAAAACTGCAATAACAAAAGGAAAAAGCCAAGGGATGCAATTGCAAATAATCCCCTAAGAAATGTTAAATCGGGGATTAAATAAAACAGGGCTACGTTTATGACAAACCATGTGATAATTGCAATGAAAAGAATTTTATAACCTTCTTTGTGGATTGTCATCTTAATTAGGAATTACGAATTAGGAGATTGACCAAGCATTAAAAATGACCTCTTGATTTGATTGCATTAGCAACTTTATTTAAAGCAAAGATATAAGCACCAATTCTCATGGTTGTTTTATACTTTGTTGCATCGCCCCAGCAATTTGCAAATGCTTTAATCATTGAATCATCAGCTCTCTTGATAACATCCTCGAGAGACCAGTAATAACCATTCCTGTTCTGAACCCACTCGAAATAGGAAACTGTTACGCCTCCGCCATTTGCAAGAATATCGGGGATAACAAGAATGCCTTTATCCTGTAGGATAGCATCAGCATCAGCAGTTGTTGGTCCATTGGCACCTTCCACAATAAGTTTAGCTTTTAATTTATGAACATTCTTATGCGTTATCTGGTTTTCCATAGCACAAGGAGCTAATAAATCGACATTCAATTCTAATAGTTCTTCATTGGTAATCTTTTCAACGTTCTTTAAGCCGGTTAGTCGTTTACCATGAGTCTCGCTATGAGCAATTGCTTTTGCAATATCAATTCCTTTTGGATTGTAATACGCACCCCATGCGTCAGAAATACCGATAACTTTAATACCTTGCTCCACAAAGAAATGAGCAGCATAAGAACCAACATTCCCGAAACCCTGAACAGCAGCTTTTGTTTTCGATGGATTCATCTTTAATTTCTTCATTGCTTCCATGGCAGCAATCATGACGCCTCTTCCTGTAGCTTCTGTTCTTCCTAATGAACCGCCAAGATGAAGAGGTTTACCGGTTACTACTCCTGGGATATATTCTCTTTTAATCTTTGAGTACGTATCAACAATCCAAGCCATTTCGCGAGGACCAGTATTCATATCAGGAGCAGGAACATCTTTATTCTCACCAAACACATCCGACATGGCAATGGTATATGCTCTGGTTAATCTTTCTAATTCACCAACGCTCATCTTAGATGGGTCGCAGGTGATACCACCTTTTGCTCCACCATAAGGAATATCAGCAATGGCGCATTTCCAGGTCATCCAGGCAGCAAGGGCTTTTACTTCATCAACATCAACCAAAGTTGAATAACGAATACCGCCTTTTGACGGACCTAATATGGTAGAATGAATGATTCGGTAACCTTCAAAAACCTTTGTTGTTCCATCATCCATATAAACAGGTAGGCTTACCGTAACCTGCTTTGATGGTACTTTTAATACATTATGAGTTGCTTCATCAAGCTTGATGATTTTTGCAGCTACATCAAACCTTGCTAACATTGATTCATAAGGATTATTAGAATCCTTTAACACTACTTTACTATCTTTCTTCATATCTAAATTAAATTGTTAGTATCTTTATTCATTTAATGAGGTGCGAATTTATAAAAAATTAATCACTCCTCAACATGACTTATATCATCATTCTCATTATTTCATCATCATTAGGCTTATTTATAGTACCTTTGGCAATAATTTTAACTTATGAATCGTTAATTAAGCTATGAAAACACCGCTATCAGTTTTCTTTTTCCTCCTATCTATATCTTTATGCACTCATTCGCAATCGGTTCAAAAGACACTTGTTTACTTTGATTTTGATAAGTATGATCTGACTAAAGAAACCACTCATAAGCTGGATAGTATGTCAAGATTCATTACTAAATTCGCTGATAAGGTAATAAAGATAGAGATTGCAGGGCATTGCGATGTGATGGGTGATTATGATTACAACGATGTCCTATCCGATGAAAGAGCTAAAGCAATAAGTAAATACCTCGTATCAAAGGGCGTGAAAGATACTTTGATAAAGAAGGTTGCTGCCTTTGGAAAGCGTCAACCTATTAATAATAACAGTGATTCATTGGAAAGAGCTTTGAACAGAAGGGTTGAAATAACATCGTATTTTAAAAGGAATGATGCAGCGAAAACACCTCCTCCACCTGATGAACAACATAAAAGAATGATTCCCAAGTCTGATGATATGACTAAGATTGGTGAACTGGATTCTAACTCAACCATTGTCATTCCTAACCTTAACTTCTATAAAGGGATGCATCGTTTAGTACCTACTTCTACCAACTCATTGGTGATGCTTTATAAGATATTAAAGGAACATCCTAACTATAAGATAGAGCTTGATGGACATATCTGCTGTCAACCGGAGTATGATGTAACTGATGCTCTTGATTTTGAAACCGGTGATCAAAACTTATCATTAAACAGAGCAAAAGCTGTCTATGATTACCTCGTTAAGAATGGAATAGATGCTGCTCGCTTATCTTACAAAGGTTTTGGAAGCAGGTTTCATCTTGTTCCTGAAGTTACTGAACAAGATGAACTGAAGAACCGAAGAGTGGAGATAAAACTAATCAGTAAATAAGCTTATTCCTTCACAAACTTACCTCTGATGCTGGCAGGGGTTTGTAATCCCGACCTTATCTCATAAATATAAACTCCTTTACTCCAAGTACTTATATCAATAGCAGATTGAGTATTGTTTATTGCCTGATGATAAACCTCTCTTCCTGTTACATCAGTAATGATTAATTGAGAGTTGTCCCGATTAAGTCGGGAGGAGAGTTGAGAATTAATTGTCAATGTGTTCGTTGCAGGATTAGGATAGACACTGATAACATTCTTTGCATCAACAGTCTTTACAGCAGTCATTATATTAGGAATGACATTTATATAATACATAGAATTTGCATTTCGCATGATATGATAATTAGAATCACAATATGTACTTACACATCCTGCTGAATCCGTTACTGTCAGGCATATTGTATAGAATCCTGAATCAGCATACGTATGGCTTGGATATGGAATTGTATCATAAGTAGTATCTCCCCAACTCCATAGATACGTGAAGGGTGGAATACCCGTAAGTGTATCTGTTATAAAATAATGATGCAGGATAGTTGTATCAGCAAACAGGTTAAATGATGCTGAACATTGATCATCTATAAAACTAATACAATCCCAAGCACTGGTAATATTCCCGCATTGATTATATGCTGCTATGCATACATCATAATGAGTAGCTGTTGTTAAACCTGTAAAGGTATATGTTGATGAAGGGGTAATCACGTAAGTAGTCCAGGTATTAAGAGAATCAGGGGATATTCTAAGTTCATAATTCGTGGTAACAGAATCAGGTATCCATGTAACGACAGCTGTCGAAGAAGTAATAGTGCCGGTAGCAAGTCCTGCCGGAATCTGTTGAGTACCTGTATCTACAGTAACATATAATATAGTAGCAGGTGACGCACCACAACTATTAGAGGAAACTATTGATACATCTCCACTTGTAGAGTCAACAGTTACTGTTATTGTATTAGTTGTGGAAGAACCTGACCATCCATTAGGTAATGACCAAGAATAACTTGTTGCATTATTAACACTAGCCACTGAATATGTCTGAACAGTCCCTGGACAAACATTAATCGGACCTGTTATACTTCCTGATTGCGGAGGAACATTAATAACAGTTACAGCAAGTGTATTAGCAGCCGAATTTCCGCAAGCATTGCCATCAAATACTGCTATAGTTCCACTATTTGCACCAATAGTTACAGTTATTGAACTAGATGTTGAAAAACCTGTCCATCCACCTGGTAATGTCCATGTATAACTTGTAGCAGTAGTATCATTAGCAACAACATAAGTCTGAGTAGACCCCTGACAAGGTGTAATGTTACCTGATATTCCTCCTATTTGTTGCGGAGGTCCTTGATCCACGGTTATAACAGTTACCGCCGAAGTCCCTGTGCATCCACTGCCATCAGTAACATAAACAGTATAATTCCCTGCCGTGGTTACATATATGTATGATGTTGTTTCGCCGGTGCTCCACAGATAGGACACATAGGCAGAGTCTCCATTTAATTGCAGCGAATCTCCCTGGCATATAGTGGTTGAGCCGCTCGGGATAATTACAGGAGTAATTGTACATTGTGCCGATGCATTATAAGCCATAGCTACCATGATAAGAATAATTAAAGTAAGTAATGTTTTTTTCATTGTATGATAGTTTAGATTGTTAAAAATTAAGAGTCTGAGGTTCGATAGTTTTATTCAAGACACAAAAGTAACTTAATTATCATCTCCATCAAAGGAAAAAGATACTTATTTTTAAGGTTCTTGATTTATCGACCAAAATAAATGAAGTATATTTCATAGATTATTATCAGATAAACTTTACCAAAGTTCTAAACTTTGGTAAAGTTGAGAGGCTATACATTATATAAGGGGTGATTTTTCAGGGTTATTATCAAATACTTCGATTTAAGACACTATTGCATCGAAAACCTATTTTGGAGGGTAAATAAAAGATCGTGCGTTTAAACGCTTGTAATGAGATTTCTGACAAAATAAATTCGTTTTTCTTATCCTATTTAAAAAAATCAGCAAAAATAACTTTGATTATGCCAGTCCTCAGTTAACTTTTTCCATAAACAACGTTGATTTATGGGTTCGGAAACAAAGTTACCAATAAATCACCCTTGTTTATGCCAATCGGAAGTTATCTATTGCCATAAACACTCGTGTTTATCATGAAAGGTAAATAACTATTGGATAAATCAAAGGTGTTTATAGCAGTCGGAAACAAAGTACTATATAAATCAAAGGAGATTATCGGAATAGCTTTTCATCTTACTAGTAAATCAAGATTAATTTCCGATGCTTTTGCAATAGTTAAACAAAAAACAGCGAAAATACATAGTAATGTTGAATTATAAATTTTAATAACACGATTGCTGATTAATAATTGCTTATTATTGCAGCTGCATAATACAGAATACTAAATAAACAGGAAATCATGACACTTTTTGAAATTAAAGATATTATTGTAGAACGGTTAGGCAAATTAACCATTGATGAAATTTATTTTGCTGATTCAAGAGGTTTGGCAAAAAATATTTTTGAAGATGTAACAGGATGTAAAACAGATACGGAAATTGAAGCCTATCTTTCCAGTGCTTTTAATGATACAACATTTGTATCAAAGAAATTTAAGCATGAACAGATAGCTATTGATTTTAAAAACAGTATAGAAACCTGCGAATCGGATTTAAAATTGTGTGATGAAAATAATGAAGCTATTAACAGACAACGAAATGAGGCGCTCTTGGTTATGAAAACGGGACATAATTCGAATGATAAAATTAAACTTGAATTGAAGGAGATGGAAACAGAACTTTCGAAATCGGAATTATTGAAAAATAAAAGTGTTTATAAAGAACAGGTGCTGAAATATGATGATCGAAAAAAAGAAGTAGAGGCAATCATCAGTGAAAATGAAAAATTAACTGCTGAATCACACAACAAACTAAATCCATTACGAAAAAAGGAAATAGCAAACGAAAAAGAAGGTCTTGCCTTGAGAAAAAAACTCAAGAAACTTAAAATTTTGAAAACTGATAATGAAAAGCTCTTTAAACTTGTTCCTGTAAACGATTCATCATATTATACCGATGAATATTCGGCACTTGAATTTCTATATTTTATTCTTACCGGATTTGAGATAAACATATCTGAAGACAATACTATAGAAGCAAAAACAAAACCTGTATTAAGAAAATATAAAGTTGCAAATGATAAGGTATTTGATTTTACTGTGAACCATGTAATTTATTCAAATTGCATTCCAAAAGGGTGGAGAGAAATATTGAAAGAAATTATTTTAATTCGGGGAATTTCGTTTAAAGGAATTCTTAATTATAATTCATCCAAAGGAATTTATGTTGATTTAAATGACATGAAACTTTCTATTATGGATTATGAATTTATGCTGGCTTTGCAGATTGCAGCAACAGATAAACTTTCTTTTATCATGGCAGATAATAAAATTTTATTGCCATTATCAGGCGGCGTAATTGCAATATTATCTATCCGCGAACGTTGAGCTACCGTGCCTTTCGATAAAACAAGTTTTTATATCAACTGCCTGACTGAGAATAAAAGAACATCAAAAAAAATACTGTATTATCAATCAGGAAATGATGATAGCACCATAAAAATAGATGTGCCATCAGGATATTATATCGTTACTGAAGAGTATGTAATTGAAATTGCTTTTGATGCAGCGCCTGTGTTTGCTTAGTGTAATTTATTTTCGATTGATGACAGATGATTGATGATTAATTGGACTCTTCAATCATCAATCGACAATCATCAATCATAAATTTTTCTTATTCCTCCGTCAACTCATTATACAGCGTTTCCAATTCGTCCACCTTTTCACCGTGCCCTAATTTGTCATAGGAAAAGATAAGGTTACGAATCATCCGCTGAATGATTTCGAGGTTCTTGCAAGGTTCATAATAGTGAGCGTGAGGTTTAATTTTTAACTGTTTCAAAAACTTATCCACCTCGCTCCTCGGAAAAATAGACCCCTTGCTGAAAGCATTGATATAAAAGAGAACCTTCAACTCCTGCTCTCCCGGAATCGGTTCAGTATTGTTATCATTAACATAAGCAAGTATAAAATGTTCGGGTAGATTAACGCCGTAAACAGGCATATCTAATTGCTGGGCAATGATGGAATAAATAACAGCCAGCAGCAATGGATTGCCCTTCTTGGTGTCAAGCACCGAATTGATGAAAGAGTTTTGCGGCGCATGGAAATTGGCAGTGTTACCGCTGAAACCGTGTGCTTCGAAGAATACCTGGTTCAATACTTTTATCTTTTCCAATGCAGTAAGGTTGTCATTCATCTCTATCCATGCATCTTTTCGGATGTCGTTCAGAGTAACTCTTATCTTATCTTCATCAAGGTCAGGGTACTGGTAGCGCGCCACCAGGATAGTTCCTTCCAGTAAATCCTGGTCCTTGCTTCTTGCCCATGCTTTTATTTCATCCGTCAGTGTATTGAACTGAATCTTATGAATAACTCCTTCAATATTCTCCTGCAGCCCCGGCTCGAAAGAGTGCTCCCATGCATTTTCGAGATAAGGAATAACCTCTTTGCCATAAGATAAAAGCCTTTCCTGTATATGCCTCGATACCTCGGGATCAGTATCATCGAGCAGCCTTATCAGCGCATCAATTTCTTTATTGTCCATAAGATTAATATTAATAAACGTAAAATTGGGATAAATACTAATGCAAATATAGTACCTATTTAAATAAGTTCCAAACTAAGTTGTGTGGATAACCTTAGTTGCTTTACCTTTTAGTTTCGAGTTGATGTAAGGTGTGTTCTTCGACTTCGATTGAATATCCTTTTCCGTGAAAGTCCACTCAGTATCTGTATCAAATAGGGTGAGATTGGTTTTCTCTCCCTCTTTAATCTGCGGAATATTGAGGTTTAATATCTTTCTTGGGTTGATAGCTATCTTATTAATTATATCATCAAGCGAAAGTACATCACTAAGATGCTTATTTGTAAGCCCGAAGAAGGTTTCCAGTCCGATACTTCCATTCGCTGCATGTTCGAATTCACATTTCTTATTCTCTTCGTTCTCCGGCGTGTGGTCGCTGCAGATAACATCTATTGTTCCATCTTTCAAACCTTGTTTCAGCGCAGCAATATCTTCTTTTGTCCTTAGCGGAGGAAGGTATTTATAGTTGCTGTCGAAGTCTGATAGATAAGAATCATCAAGCACTAAATTATTTATGCAAACATCGGCAGTAACTTTCAGCCCTTTCGCCTTTGCCTTTCTAATCAAGTCAACAGAGCGCTTTGTAGAGATGCAGGTGAAGTGAATCCTTGCCTCAGCATATTCTGCAAGTTCCAAATCTCTCATCACCATCACCTCTTCGGCTAATGACGGGATTCCTTTCATGCCAAGCGATGTGCTCATTACGCCTTCATTCATCTGCCCGTTATGCGCAAGATGAACATCATGCGGAAAGGACACTATCAACCCATTGAAGTTCTTTGAATAAAGCAATGCACGCAACATTAATCCACTATCATTGACAGGATGTTTATCATCAGTAAAAGCAACGGCACCTGATGAGTGCATATCAAACATCTCCGACAAATCTTTTCCTTCCTTCTTCACCGATATTGCCCCGAACGGATGAACATCCACTCCCCTTCCCTTCGAGGAATTAATGATATACTCTACAATTGATTTAGTGTGTGCCGTAGGATTTGTTGAAGGCATGATGGCAACACCAGTGAAGCCACCTGCAGTGGCAGTTTTCAATCCGGTTTCAATTGTTTCTTTGTATTCATAACCTGGGTCGCAGAAATTAACCCGCATATCAAACCAACCGGGAGAAATGGATTGACCTTTTCCATCAAGCTCACCAATCATTTTGTCATCAGGTTTTATCTTATCTCCAATCTTGCTTATAACTCCATCCTCAATCAAAATATCTTTTACTTTCCCATTGTGAGGTGAGTTGGGGTCAATGATTTTTACTGATTTAATTAGTAGTTTCATCTGTTGATTATTTTATTTCCATACCCTTAATAAGATAACTTCGAACGCAAAGAATACGAGCGCTAAGATAATACAATATTTCCACAACTGAATGCCGCTTTCCAATTGAGCAAGCTGTTTCGACATGCTTGGAGAATCGGCTTTGATAACCTCAGTATTGTTTAAATGAAATTGCGCAGCCATGTTTTCCAGTTCATTGGACGAATAACAACTCAGGTCCGATTCTTTACGGTCATAGTTGAAGGAATAAGTAGCAAGTTGTTTGTCATCCGCTATAAGATGATAGTTCCCCGATGTTTTGATTTGATTATGTATGAAGATAGAATAGACATT
>Ga0207096_1075_pt1 | contig 18163 bp, 19 predicted proteins | sample Alteio_BWMinHeat_86_FD_153547 | JGI IMG/M metagenome (GOLD analysis project Ga0207096, IMG submission 153547) | Enriched cells from forest soil in Barre Woods Harvard Forest LTER site, Petersham, Massachusetts, United States -... | ecosystem: Environmental > Terrestrial > Soil > Temperate forest >...
AACTGACCATTCCGCCAATTGACGGGATCAGTAATGTAGTTTGGTCGCCAGATGGAAAAACCGTAATTTTGGGAGGTGAGCTTGGGATTTGGCGAGCACGAACGGAGACTCCCCTTCAACCAACTGATTATTTTCGCGTTGGATTTGGCGACACTGCTGGTTTTGCCCAAAGCCCCTCTGGAGACTTGCTCGCCGCAAATAACCTGCAATTCACGTCGATTCTCGATGCTTTCACCGGCGAACAACGCCGAGCACTATACCAAACCGACAATCAACGTTCGGCGCCTATTGCGTTCAGTCCAGACGGCAAAACGTTGGCAATTGGCGATTTTGACGTTGATCGTACTGACGGGATGGTGATAATTCGGAATGTTGTCACTGGGACGTTACAAGCCACCCTCGATTGCAATTCACACAGTGTGATTTCAAAAGTTGCCTACAGTCCCGATGGATCGCTGTTGGCAGTTTCCCTCGGTTCTGATTTACAGGTCTGGAGTGTCGTGTCAGGCAAAATCCAGTTCACCCTCAGAAGCTCTAATGACTTGTCGACTGCAAGCACATATTACAGCGCGATAGCGTTTAGTCCTGACAGCCGTCTCTTGGTGACGACGAATAAAGTTGATGGAATTCAATTCTGGGACCCCACAACTGGCGAGGGGCACAAAATCTTTTCAGGCGATCCGATAAAGGCCACGGCGGTTGCCTTTAGTCCGGATGGTAAGACATTGGTGAGCGGCGATATTAATGGACACCTCCAACTCTGGGATTTGGGGACAGGAAAACTCAGAACGACCATCAAAGGCGATTCAAATGGGATCACCTTTATTAATTTCAGCCCAGATGGAAAAACACTTGTCAGTATCAGTTGGACGACCGTTCATTTCTGGGATATAGCGACAAGCAAGCAGCAGGCATCTATCACGAACGGTGCCTATACCACCACTGATCTGACCTTTGCCCCGGATGGAAGTTTAGTAACCACCGGATCTTTTCTTGGCGTTCAACCGGGCGCATTGCGTATTTGGGACACCGCAAGTTTCAAAGTCCGCGCCGAGTTCCCCTCAATGGCTGCTTTACATCTGACACTCAGTCCCGATGGCAAAATGGTAGCATTGGGTGACCTGGACATCATAGTGCGATTATTTAGTCTGGGTACAGGTAGACAAGCGCCGTTTTACATGCGCCACAATGCCGTTGTTAAAGACATGGTTTTTAGCGCAGACAGCAGCAAGTTGTTCACTATAGATGCAAATGGAGTATTGCGAGCGTGGGATCGGAAAACCGGCATCGCGAGCGCGTATACTTTACAAGGATATATGATTCCAATCGCTCCCAATTTCTCAAGTGTTTTCCATTTTAATTCCGACGCCTCAATGCTGTTCGAGGGTGAAGTTAATTTGAGTGATTATGACGTCCCAACACATATTGTTCGCGCTTGGAGCGTTCCGGTGGGCAAACTTTTGACCGATTTCGGTAGAACATCGGGTTCTGTCTTGGCAATAGAGGTAAGTCGGAATCAGAAACTGCTTGCGGTCGCCAGCGAGACAGACATCACTCTTTATGACCTGACGACTGGCAAGGTTGCCAGGGTTATCAATGACGATGAGCATATAGACTATGACAGTCGAAGCCTCGCGTTCAGCCCTGATGGCAACTTGTTAGCATCAGCAGGTCGCGCAGGGATTATTCACATCTGGGATGTAACAACCGGCAATACTGTCGGCAAACCACTTCCCGTGACCTTTTCGTTTTATAAGATTGCCTTTAGCCCCGATGGTACGCTACTTGTGGCCAGCGACTGGATCACCCACTTCTTCGGCGTGAAGTGAAGCACGATGTGGTTAAACGACATAGCACCAAATCGTTTGGCAGTTAACTGGACTGTGTCTTGCGAGAGTATGCAAAAATCCACCAATTTGCGGCGTTGCGCGTCGAAGTGGATTTTGTCGGCGGGGTAGACCCTGCCGACGCCCGCCAAAGCACTAAAAGTGCGAGGCGGAGTGGCGCGCGTGAGCGCGGCACATCAGCCCCCACCGGCACATGAGGTGGCAAGCTTTTAGCTTGCGTGGTACAAGGACTGTATCGCCCGGGCCGGGTTCGCCCTGCCGAGAGACCCGCTCGGTGATCTATCTCAGCAATACGCAGATGATTGTTGAGACAGTACCCAAAATGGTCGCCCATTGTCAGGATCATTCCTGTAGATGTGCGATCAGCGCCGGTGAGAACCCTTAGCTCGCCGTTCCGTGAGAACCTCTCTGGGTTGACCGTTCCCCGGCGTGTTGGGTCTGTGGCCGTCGTAAAGATGCAGCGCCCCGAGCGCCTTACCATGCACACGGATTTCACAGCCATCAGCCCATCTGCATTCGCTGGTTTTACGAAGGGAGTACCCTCGATGCATTACTTGGGCATTGATTGGGCCGACGAAAAGCATGACGTGTGCTTGTTGGCTGGCGACGGGCGTGTGTTGAGCCGCTTGTCCATTACCCACGATTTAGTGGGATTTCAAAAACTCCATGATCTGCTGAAGTCACTTGATGAGGTGAGCATCAACCTGGAACGCAGCGATGGGTTGCTGGTCGATTGGTTGAGCTGCCAACCCTGGCCGATTTATATCACCCAACCCGTGGCGGTGCATCATCGCCGTCCACGGCGCAGCAAAGATGACCGGGGAGATGCCTACTTACTGGCTCACCTGTTGCGGGTGGGGGACCCGGAATGCCGACCGTTGCTGACCCAGGGGCCAATCGTGGTGCACCTCAAACAACTGACCCAGGCGTACGATAGTGTGCTGCGTGAACAGCGCCGCCTGTCCAATCGTCTGATTTACCTGCTTAAACAGTATTACCCCGCCGCCCTGAAGGCGTTTGCTGTCCCGCACAGTGCGATTATGTTGGCCTTCCTGGAGCGCTTTCCCATACCCCAGGCCGCTCGCGCCGCTTCGCTGGCGGAGTTGTCGGCTTTTCTCAAAGCGAACAACTATCCTGGTGTAGCGAAAAAGGCGGCAGTACTGTATCAGCGCCTTCAACAACTGACGCCTCAGGCGAGTGTCCAAGCCGGATTGGTCGAACATATCCGGGTGTTACTCCCGCTGCTCAAGAGCCTGTTCCGCAGCCGCGCCGACCTGGAAAAACAGATCGAACAGGTCTTTGCCAGCCATCCTGAAGCCGCCTGGTGGAAAAGTTTGCCAGGGCTGAACGGCCCGCTCACCGCAGCCCGTCTCCTGGCGTGGATTGGGGATAATCGTGACCGCTTCCCGTCGGCCCAGGTGTTGCAAGCCGTGGCGGGCACGGCCCCTGTCACCCGGCGCAGCGGCAAGCAGATCCAGGTCGAATTTCGGGTCGCCTGCTGTCACGAACTGCGTAAGGCGATGGATGATATGGCGCGCCAAAGCGTCAAGCATTCCGGCTGGGCTGCGGCTTATGTGGACGAGCAGCGGGCACGCGGGCGTCATGCGGCCCGGGCCTATCGTGCGCTGGCTAATCGCTGGTTGAGCATCATCTGGAAACTCTGGAAAACACGCAGCGCTTACAACGAGCAAGTCCATGTCCAAAACCGTTCTCGACAAGGCCAACCGGAGCCAGCGAAAGCGGCCTAGTCGGACCGGACGGACAACCCTATCCGTTTGTCGCGCTGGCCTTGACGACCAGCGGCGTAGTTTGTTGCGCCATCATCACAGTAGGTGCTTCGGTGTAAAATTACACCGGACCTCAAGTTTCGGCTTCAGGTGGCACGCCTCGGCAGGGTGAGCCGGGCCGATGCCCGCCGCAGCACCACAAGTGCGAGGCGGGGTGGCGCGCCTCGGCGCGGCACATCAGCCCCCACCGGCGCGTGAGGTGGCAAGCTTTTAGCTTGCGACCCGCCCACGACGCGCACCGCTCGACACCACCGTGTCTCGCAGGCGGTCTGCGTGCTCACCAGTTCGCGCGGCGTGGGTCGGGTGTGCCGCTGCCAGGCGGCACATGCCCGCAACGCGGGCATTCTGCTTGTCCATACAAAATCCAACTGCGGTAAAAGTAAACAGAAAATCGGCTTTGTCACCGTTTTGTGCGAAGTGCCCATTGCGGCTTTAAAGATGTCAACCCCCCACGACGCGCACCGCTCGACACCCCAGTGTCTCGCAGGCGGTCTGCGCGCTCACAAAGTTCGCGCGGCGTGGGTCGGGTGTGCCGCTGCCAGGCGGCACATGCCCGCAACGCGGGCATACAACGCGCACCATACGAGTCACTATCGCAAGAACCGCACAGTGAGGCTGAAATCAAGGGTGTACGCCAATGTCGTACACGATCGACAAAAATTGTACGCCTTTGTCGTACAGGCCGATCAGAGTATTGAAAAAGTCGGTTGGGAGAGAAAGCATTGATTGGATAAAGTGATGTGGCACAATTTAGAGGCTAACTGGGATGGCTGTAGTTCTCAATTCCGAGCAGCAGTTGTTTTTCGAAAAATGGGTCACTATCGAGCAACGCATTTTCGGAGTCGCAGCGGCATGGTTACTGTTCAGTGCGGTCTACTTGTGGATCCTCAACCCATTTGGCAATTTGGCCACGGTTGAATGGACGCCTAACCTAGCGCCTATGAAGGTGCTGCCCTCAATACTACCGATTGGGGCGTTGCTCGTTGCCGGAGTCATGCTGCGACGTGCATTACGTCCTGAATTAATACGGTCTCGGATTGAGCGAACCACAGTCGCCAGGCAAGAGTTGCTTGTGATAGTATGCGTGGTGTTGGCGGTTGGAATGGTACTCTTGGGTTTACAGCTTAACGACTATACGGAATTGTTTGCCACTTCGCTACTGGGAGCAGGTTCAAGTTTGAGTCTGGCTGGGTGGTTTTGGTGGAGGCTAGGACAGTTAACGAAGCTGAACTCGCTCGCCGACCGACGCTGAAACCGCAACTCTGCCACACCACAGCGAAAAAGAAGGCAGCGTGAGAAAACCATTAGCCACAAGATATGCCTGCGTATGTCGGATTGAAGCGGCCCCATAGACCGCCAACCGCAACCACTTATAGGCCATAGGCGATCCAAACTGGGATCCAATAGCGTGGCTTGACGCCGAATCGTTGAAAGAGCCAGTATACAAAGGGCAGGAACAGGAAATTTGCTAAGACGAATAGGCACAACCCGTCTTCGCTAAGGGTACAGGCGAAGGTTCGATTGCAAGCAGTTCCAGTTCCAGTGCAATCTGCTGCATTATAAAGATAAGAATAGCCAATATAGATAGCTCCGACAACGCTCGCAATAATGCCTGAAACCAGAGAGCCAGTGGATAGATGAGCCGAATTAACGCGGCGTGTACTCATTCAAGACCCCCTTGCAAGATTCGAGTGAGATAATAGGTTCCAACATCTAAAGATCGACCGGCTCAAGATGCATCATCGCCAGATCGTGCCATACCTGCGATCGCGCGTTCTCAGTGACAAACAGGTATTCAACGATGGCCTCCTCGTTGCGGCCCAACAATTCCATGTCATGATCGAAAAATCTTGATCGGCTTTTGCGCGATATGTACAGGTTCCAAACTCTGGTTACGACACTCAAAAGTGTTCCGTTTCATGTCATTCGTTGATAAGTCGTTCGATTTGCATGGCTGTCGTGCAAAGATTCTCAGAGCCATTTCTTTAGGAACTTAAGGATTGTGAATCGCATGACTGATGTCTCGAAGTGCCCGGTCTCGGACCGCTTTAACTGCCAGCCCGCCTCATTTCCAGAGTCTTTGTAGACCTGTCTCAATTCTCGATCAATTCGCTCCAGACCCGATGCTGGAGTCAATGGATCGTAATTCCCCGCCAGGCTCAAGTGCGGACGCGGCGCAATAAGCGCATTGATCTGTGAAGTGGTGAAATGTTTGAGCAACGACGGCACGTAGTAGTACACTCCGTGTCCGTCCAACCCTCTGGCATCAATCAAAGCCTGGAAATCAGTAAGGCAACACAGGTCGACACAGACTTTGATACGGGTATCGAGAGCGGCGACCCACCAGGCCATGGTGCTCCCCATGGATATGCCCAATGTGCCGAGCCGGTTTTTATCGATATCTGGACGAGAGGCGAGATAATCGATGGCGCGGAGTGAGTCATAGACCATCATTCCCCAGAGCACCTGGCCGCGCCATAACATTTCTTTGAAGACTGAGCTTTCAGTACGTCCATGCCGCTCTCCAAAGCACCAAGCATCGATACACAGCGCCGCATAGCCAGCTGCGGTCAGGGCTTTCGCATAAGGAGGTGACTGAAGGCCCTCTCGCCCGTCAAGCAATTCACGTTTTCCCAGATTGTAGTCATTGCCATGCGCATGGTTATAAAGAATGCACGGCGCAGCTTCTATACCGGATTGTGGCTTTACAAAGCAGGCCGGAACTGTCTCGGTGCCGTTTAACTCCAAAACGAGCTTTTCCAGAACATAGCCGTCACGTTCAGAACGTTCCAGGACCGTCGCCGAGACTGGCTGTTCCTTATCGGGTAAATCGCCGAGAATTTGGTAGAGCTTGGTTCTCTGTTGTTCTTGTTCGATATTGTTCATTTTGTTTCACCTCGAGCACTGCACGTTCATGCGCAGAGCCACCGAGTTAGCCAGACTCAAGAAGTTTACACCGGTACGGAAGAATAATGTCGTGGCAGGTAACCTGACCTTGCAAAACCAGGGTAGTCGAAGAGCTCATCGGGATATTGGAAATTTGCGTGTAAAACAAAGTGGCGGCGGTGCCTTGCTATCATCCGGCAGTAACAATAAAAAAGGGCAGCTACCGGAGTAGTTACCCTGTGTAACGAGATGGGAGTTGATTTAGAAGGGAACTTGCTCCCTATCATCGCTACTGCCGTCGCCATTCTCTAGAGCGCTGTCCAGGATGAAAGGCGATCAGGGATCACTGCAAGCTGGCTCCAAAGTATCAGCACTGGTACTTCTGCAGCGTCCCGATATCGTTTCGACGGGCCTGCAAATGGTCATGACACCAGTTGGTTGTTTGGTGGCATTGGGGCTACATTATCGTCGATTGTCTCATTGTTTTTGCCAGCGTCCACTGACAGTTATGGAGGAAAGCGTGCTAGGTCGGCTCACCGTTTTGTGTTTCGTTCTTTTGTCAGCATACTTTTGGCATAGTCAACGGCAACCGTCAATAGCGGCCTCCACAGCGTGCGTACAAGCCCCCTCCCCTGCCCCCTCCTTCACCTTGCCTAAATTACCTATCATTACCCCATCAAATATATGTCAGTTGAAGCCATTTGCGATACTAAATGGGCCTACTAGTCCGGGTGTATCTGATGTTGCGTTTAGCCCAGACAATCGGATATTGGGGGCGACTGATTTTGAGGGCAATGTGCAAATTTGGAACGTGGCAACAGGCGTCAAGATTGCATATTTAATTCCTGAACGCCGCGAACTAATGTCGAGCGGCCTGGCATTTAGTCCGGATGGAACACTGCTGGTTTCTTCAAACGGACTGTCATTGTTGGTATGGGCCTTGAAAGATATAGCAACTCAGAGCACTCCACGTCCTCAAAATGTTTTGCAGGCTCATACGTCGTTTATACGAAATATTACGTTTAGTCGCGATGGGAAGACAATTGCCTCCAGAGATGATAATGGGATTACACAATTGTGGGAAGCAGCAAGTGGAAAGAACCTGACAGTGTTCCAAAGTGACGCTGGTGGCCCTGGAAGAATAGTTTTCAACTCTGATGGGACTCTCCTAATCGCTGCAAGCACGTCCTTTGACACTCCAGGCCTAGTGCAAATATGGGATGTTAAAACCACAAGCCAGCTAATGGCTCTGAAAGGGAGTGCTCCGATAGCGCTGAGTCCCGATGGGACTTTGTTAGCGGTATCCTCTGGGGACAAATATCCTGTTGTACTCGTATACGAAATGAGCACAGGTAAACAAGTTATGATTTTAAAGAGTGAGCAGGGCTTAAATGAATTAGGTGCGATTGCGTTTAGCCCCGATGGCAAAATAATCACGGCGGGTTCCATCTGGAACTATACGACATCTTGGGAAGCAAGAACTGGCAAACAGATTGGTCAGTTCGATAATGATGGAGTGAGTGATCTGTCCTACAGCACAGATGGTACTTTGCTTGCGTCAGGAAATGGGGGTAGCGGTGTGAGAGATTTTGTCACATTATGGGCAGTGCAATAGTAAAACAGGGTCAGATGAAATAGAGTTTTTGCCCACCGAAATGATTATGGGATTTTCCCGAGCAACGGCCCGCCGACAGCATTTGTCACATTGGTTTACCCAATTAACGTTAGAGAATAATGGTCGCACGCGGTCTGTTCTTTCGGAAAGGTGCAAGCAGCTCGAGCCGGAAACGAAAACCTGACAGTAGTAAACCCGCCCTCGCATCGTGCGTTGTAATCTTATCCAACGAGGAAAGTATCGGGATGTTGAAAATTTGGGCGTTGCTTTTGTAAAACGAAGTGGCAGTGGTGCCTTACTATCATCCGGAAAAAACAATAAAAAGGGCAGCTACCCGAGTAGCTACCCTGTGATGATGTGAGCGGTGATTTAGAAGGGAATTTGCTCACCATCTTCGCTACTGCTGGCGCCATTTTCTGGAGCGCTGTCGAGGAAGATGATGCGATCGGCGTTTAGTACGAGCGATGCCTGCGCTTTACCCGATTGGTCGATGTAGGCGTTGGCGCGCAGTCCGCTGCCTTCAACCATCACACGGCTGCCCTTCTTCAGGTACTTCTGAGCCAATTCTGCATTGGCACTCCAAGCGGACACACGGTACCAGGTCGTGACCTTGGTATTGCCCTTCTTGCGGTTCACGGCCACGCTGAAGTTCGCAACCTGCTGCCCATCCTTGGTGGTGTTGGTGGTCGGGTCGCCACCCAGATTCCCGACGATGATGATACGTTCGTAAGCCATTTGTGTCTCCTGGCGCTGTGCGCCTTACTCTGTTCTTCGACCCTGTGCCGAAGTTGACAGCCGTAAGCCACAACCATCAGCGGGTCTTGTCAAAGGTCTACCCGTCAGGGGCGCACGCGGTGAGCGCAGCGGCACAAGCCCGGAGCGTGCGCCTTTGACAAGCCTGCGGTTGTGGTAGGATGACAAAACTTCGTAGTACAAGGGGTCGCGGAAGAACTGGGCGCACGTTAGCGCAGTCGGGAGACAAGGCACAATCAACGTTCAATCGCGATCGAGGCTGGTGTTCCCGACATTTCAACCAGATGCTGTGCGGTAGTAGATGCGGTTCAGAGGTCGGTGATGATTAACATAGTACAGGGCCGTAGAGGTAGAACTATAATTGCTACAGGGCGGCATCTAAAGCTCTGAGCGGGTTCTCCGTCACGCCACAGCAAGCAGAAGGCAGAGCGAACATTTTCGGGGTTGGCACCTCGTGTCCGGACGAATGCCTGGATTACCTGTTATCGCGAAGATTCCGAGGGATTGATGCGCTGGGTGTTGCTGCGAATCAGTGGGGTGATTGCCATTTTTGTTCTAGCGCTCTTCGGAGTTCGGTGGATAGGAAGTTTTAGCAAAAACCCGGCAGTAGAGCTCCTTGGTTTAGATGCTGAGCAAATCGCTCAGTCGTGTTGGCGCAAGATATGTCCTGGCCGAACAACGTTTCAGGAGGCAGAGGTGCTGCTTCAAGCTGACGAGCACACAATAAGCAATATTCGCTTTACCTCTTTCAAGGCTCCATATACGGCCCTTTGCTGGGAGTACACAATGATGCCAGGAGTGGTGAATTGTGCGGAACAATACGACCCCAGTATTGACGTGATCGGTGCTCTATCCTCAGTGAACAATACGGATGTCTTTCCGGTGAGGTTGGGAGATATAGTAGCACTTCTCGGTACACCAACTGAATCACATTTGTGCATAACAAGTTGGCCTGAGAAGAAGCTCTCTTCGGTCGTATTGGTTGGAACCACCTTTACCGGAGGAAACGTACTTATAGATACCTACACACCTGACGATCCCCTCAAATGGGGAATAGCTCCTTGGCAACGAGTTCGTTCGTTCCGAATCGAGGACGCTCCGATTGCATTGGGCGGTGATGTACGATGGGCGTGGCGGGGATTTGTTACCGGGCCGGAACAACCTATCGATTGCGGCAGCTAGACGGCAAACCCGACACGATGGTTTCCTCAAATGATGCCAATAGTCAAAAGCGTGATTCACTGAGCCTCTAAATATGTCTCCGGAGTTTTGAACCGATACCGAAAGGTTCAAGGATTTAGCGGGATGCTGGAGCGTGCACACCGAAAGCCCACCGTTTTATCCTGATCGCTAGGATTTCTATAATCGCGCCGAAACGTCGTCAACGTCGAATATCCACTATCCCACGAACCACCGCGGACAACGCGTGAAACGTCAATGGTATCGTTTTCGGTCCAATTTTGCGTCGATCCAGGATATGGCTTAAAACGATCTTCCACCCATTGTGTGGCATCTCCTACCATATCAAAAGCACCAATCCAACTCACATTTGCTGGTATGCTTCCTACTGGCCAAGTAGATTTGAACAGAGGAGCGTTGTCACGAATTAATTGGTCTCCCCACGGAAACACCCATTTTTGGGGGCCACTTGCGGCGTATTCCCATTCTTCTTCCGTTGGCAGTCGAGCACCTCGCTGATTACAAAATAGCATCGCATCAAACCAGGTTACCCCCACTTGAGGTTTTTGCGGGTTGTCGGTGAGCTCAGGAAAAGATGTGAGATTGATCTTTTGGCATAATCCGGCATCGACACAGACTGCTTGGAATAACTGATATTGCTGAATAGTCACTTCATAGCGATCAATCCAAAATGCCGTAATTTTGGCCGTGTACGGGTCAAATGCTCCGAGATTGCCTATATCCTTTAGGCATGTATCTTTGTCAAAGTTGAATTGCGCCTTGCACACCTGCAAAAACGTTTCATAAGATATTCCCATTTCGAAGTTGCCACTTGGGACATAATTCATATCGAAACCGTGTTGATCTTTGAGAACGGTTCCTGCAGCATAGGCTACGGCTGTGCTACTCGGGGCAGACGCACTATTTTGTGCGTTTGATCTTGAAGAGGGCATCGATAGCTGCATAACAACGACAAGAGTCGTGAAAATCATAAATGTAGATAGCAGCGGTTTGCTTTTCTTCACCATTTTTACACGTCTACTTTCTGAGGTACGTCTTCAGTGTACATCTTCAACACATTCGGGGCACCATAAAGACCAGAGTTTCGGCTTATCCATGCGGAATCTCTGGATTCTTAGTTTGTCTCAGGAGTTTTGAACCGATTCACTCCGTCTCAGAAAAGATTCTTGGCCGGCGCCAACCACCCTGGCAGAAGTGCCAAGAAATTCTCGAACCAAACTTCGAGGTCTCCGGCGCTTATTCCCTAGGCTGCTTAACACTGTCCACGGAAGAAACCCCCAACAGTTCGCACATCTCCTGCAAAGCGAGTTTGCCGTGCTTTCCGAAACAGAACCCAACCCCGCTCGTCGAATTGTAACTGAAGTGCATTCCAGGGCGATCGACATGATGGGGCAGGGGACAACGGGCTGCGATAAACCCATTTTGTCGTGGATGTCCGTCCAGGATCTGTAGCACGGCGGCAGTGACCGCATCAATCACCGGCTCCAGGGCTTCATTGTGGAAAATGGATCTATTGGTCGGTGGCTTGTGCCAGCGGAAAGACTCTGGCTGGGTGGGCGTCAGGCGCGAAAATTCCGCCAGGTGGTAACGTCGTTCCGGTGCATAGTCCACCAGGTGGCACAGGGCATTCTCGCGCCCAGCCTTGTTATTAATCGTGCCCGGCAAGCGCATACTCTGGGCTACTGAAAGGACTGAATCACCGCCCAACCGTTCTGCCAGCCCTTTCAGGATGAGATCGGCCTGCTGAAAATCAGTGGTCGGTGTGTCGAGCAGCCAGTACGCGTGATAACCTCGCCCGCTGTGTACAAGTATGGAAGGTCGGATCGGGAAGAATGTGACATTCCAGAGCGCGGGACCAGGGTCATCGATATCAGTGAACAACGCCGGGAGTTCGATAAGTTCGGCCTTACCGCCCCGTGACCATCGACCGAGACCGCTGCGGCGGGTAGCAACGCCGACGTAAGCGCCCCAGCCCATCTCATTGGCGCGCTGCAAACGCTCCAGATGGTTCGCCAGCAGATCGGGTTTTCCCAATGGGATATGGTGTGAGGGGGTGGGCAGATCGCCGCGGGGGTGAATAGCGGTCAGCGTGATATAAGCGTTTTCAGCCGACCTATCACAGCGCGCGAATAGGGCTTGAAGGAAAGTTTCAGTTTCTGGGTGCATCAGAGACCCTCCTGCTCAGTGTGAACGAGGGCGATAGCCGTATCCCAGTCAGAACTTTGTGCACCCATATTATAGCACATTCGTTCTAAAATTGCATGGAATTGTAGCGGCGGACCGGGACAGGCTATCAGGTGAACTCGCTCAAAAGAGTGAAAGCTGAGTCACGTTCTGCGGAACGGAGGTTTCGATATGGGGAACGGGTGCTGCCGGCGAGTGTTGTTCGTGATTTGCTGCGAACAAGCTCAACAATGACAGTAAACCAGATTGCGAACGGGTTTTCTTGCGCCGCTGCGCTGGCTTCATTAGATGCGTGACCGGTAACGGTATCAAGGTACTATCAGCGATGCCCTCTGGCACGGTCAAGTGGATAGGCGCAGCGTCTGTTTCCGGGACGAAGTCCAGGCTGTTTGTTGTGGCCGGCAGAGGGTTTCCATCAGTTTCGACCATGGCCGCTTCCGACGTAAACCAGGCGCTCTCGGACGGGTCACTCTGCTGTGCGTGCCGGGCGAACAGGGTGCTGAGATCGGAGATCGTCTGGTCTGCGCCCATTTCGGCTGCGAGTTCTGCCAGTAAACTTCCGCCACCCGCGCTCTTGAGTGTGCTGAGACCGCCCGTTTCTTCGCCATAGAGCAGTCCCGCGGCTTGCTGTTTCAGCCCAACCAACTCGACGGCCTGCTGTTCCATCAGCCCGACATAGTATGGATAAAACACCTTGCAATGCTTATCTTGAATCAGCCGCCATGCCCGCCGGGATGCCTGTCCGGTCACATACAGCGAATAGTCGATTTCCATGAAGATGATGGTCGGGAACGCGAGCAAATCCAGCCCAGTTTGTACCAAGCGCGGATTGCAGATGAGCGTATTTGTGCCCATCTCGACCTGATGGTTGAGGATTTCCTCACGCCGATCGGCCTGGACGCTGCTTTTCAGGATGAACGGCTTCGCCAGTGGAACGTGTTGCCTGAGCAATCGCTCGATGCGCGGCTGTATATCGCGCGTCCCGGTTTGACGAACAAAAATGGCTACACCGCGTCCCTGCGCCAGTTCGTCACTTACGATGTCGATGAGCCACTGCTCTTTGACATAGAGCCTATCTTCGTCCAGCCCTGGAATTGTGTGGACCGGGATTTCGATGAATTCGTCCGACTCTTTGCTCAGGCGCTTGCGGTGGATGCACGGTTCGGTACGGTAAGGCGCGGACGGCCAGGACAGCAGCGTTTGCAGGTACATGCCGAGTGCCGAAGCGTCCCCTTCCATGCGGCACTGGAACAGGTAATAGCCAAGTTTCTGCTTCGCCTCCGCGTACAAGGCGGCAATCTCGGGGTCGGGGGTCAGCGGAACCGGAATCTCCTCGAAGGGCGGCATTTGCTTGCCCATATCGTTGAGCCCGACAAACACGCAGTGATCGATGATCTCATTCACCAATATTGGCGAGCAGCCCGGCGCTTCTTTCGGTTTCTGCTCCATCCGACGCTTACCGGAGTACACCCCTGCTTTGTCGTACTGCGGCTTGTACTCAACAGTACGCTCCAGACAACCCATATCGCGTACCCATTCGTTGACCTTGCCCCATGGGTAGCGGGTGCGGACACGCGGGTTGAAGACGAACTCGATGCTGTACAAAGACGACGCACACCCACCGTAGAGTGTGCCCGTCAGGCCGAGCGTCTTGGCAGAGGCGTTTGCCAGCACCATCATCGCCTCGCCCTGGTCAGTCGAGCAAGATTTCAGTTCATGCAGCTCATCTGCAATATAGAGGTAGATCCGTTCGGGGAACTGCGTCGCCAGGAACTCCGCCAGTGGCACGCGGGGATTCCTGATGGGAAAATTGCCGGTTTTGGGCTTGCTGAAGGTGCGGGTACGTGACCAGAGCGCTGAACCACATTTCGGGCAGTAACGTGGGACGCGCTCCAGCCAGCGCAGATCGGCCGGGATGTCCTTGTCCTTCTCGATGAGGGTGCCGCAGGTTGGGCAAATGGGCTTCTCGATGGTGACGATGCGGTCGCCGATGGTATTTTCAGGCCGTGCGCTGTTGGCTGACCAGCGGGCAAAACGGGATTTATGCCAGTTGACCGCGACTTCCCAGCCCTCGCCCAACTTCGCGGTTTCCCGCGAGATGATGCCGATGTTCAGGGTATTCGTGTCCTGGCTGGCGGCTTTGTCCATGAAAGCGCGCGTATCATCGACATTTTTGAGGATTTTGACGAAGATGCGCCGGGCCGCCTGCCGCACTTCACGTTCCCATTTTTCGACCAGGTGGGGTGGACACATGACGATCACGACCTGCCCTGGCTTCATCTGGGGCTGTAAGGCAACGGCAATCGTCGCGCCGCAGATGGTTTTTCCGACACCAGGTTCGCCACACAAGATCACGCCCCGACGCTGCATTAATGCCGTGTGACAGGCCGCGATGACGTGCTTCTGTGTTGGATAAAGCTGGCCGCCCTTTGGGTAAGCCAGCACCGGCTTCAACGCTGAATAGTCAAAGCTGTACAGCGGCTTGAAATGCTCATCGAGATACTGCATCAGGATCGGCTTGTAGGCTTTGATAAACTCGACCAGTGCCAGGTCGCCACTTAGATCGGTCACGTCGCCGCCCTCACCCAGCAGGGTTATCGTCACGCGCGGGCGAGTCTGGAAGACTTCGCGAGCGGTTTCTTCGTCGCTGCCCTCGGGATCGCCTTCCGTTTCGATAAGCTCCTCGACTGGCTCGACAGTGGAACGCACTGCCGCGCGTCCTTGATCCGTGTCGAGTACCAGGCCGTTGAACATCCCTGCGGCCAGGATGAGCGCCAACTGCCGTCCGCGCGGACGCACGACCGGACGGACTTCCTCAGTGGCAGCGGGCGGTTCGAGCAGGGTTGCGAATCCACTGCCGAACTGTGCGCCACTTTCGCGGACGGCTTGTAGTGCTATTTCCGGTGAAATGACCTTTGGAGCGAACAGGAACGTCTTGCGCGACGCCGGCGTGGGAAACTCATAGCACGGCGTTTCGTGGATTGTCAGTTCGGGAATCGCGCCGCTGCGTGCTAGTTCGACCAATTCCAGAGTGCGCTGAATGGGGTCAACGGATGGCCGGCCGAGCCGGGCGACCAGAACCACATGCACGTATTCGCCCAGGTGCAGCCCCGGCAGTTTCCAGAGGTCGATCTGGCTGCATCGCGCTGCCAGGTAACCTGCCGCTTCCGGGGTGACGTGATGCGAATAGACGCACCAGAGCGCATACCCGTTTTCCTGAAGCCATTTTAGCGAGTGTTTCAACATGCCGAGTTCGCGGCGCTTGTCGCTGCCCGTTTTGTCCCACACGTATGGGGGATTGCACCATAACGCTACAAAGCCGCCGGTGGAAGCCCGGAGTTGATACAGATCACCCTGTACGGCCTGGGTTGCTCCGAACAGGCGCCCGCATTCAGCGGCGCGTTCCATGTCGAGTTCATTGGCGTACGGGCGCAGGTTCCACGCGTTTGCCAGGTAATGCAATGCGGTACCCTCACCGGCACACGGGTCGAGCAATTTGCCGCTGTGCGTGACGGGCGCGAACAGGGAAGCCAGTGCAGGCAGATGAATTTCGGGGTACGGATAAAAGCCGCCCTTTTCGATGGACGTGAGACGGGTCATGGGTTATAATTCCTTTCAAGTCGAACTTCTGCGCCTCATCGGTGTAGGTTTTCAAAGTTGCTGTCCGGGGTATCAGACTAGGCGTCCGAAGTGTCAAAGTTATTGGGCAAAACCGCTTTATGAGCGTGAAAGTGTGAGAGGTTTGGGACAATATCTTTGACTGGAACGCAGGGTTGGGTCAGGAAGTCTGGAAATTTCTGCCCAATAACTGTGAAACTATGCCCGGACAACGGCGTTATTTGGGCCAACAACTGTGAAAGGCTACACATCGGACGCGGAAACGAAGAAGCCCCAGGACGGTTCCAGCCATCGTGGGGCTTTGTGATTCAGGTTGTATTCAGGTGGGTTGGGACTTCAGTTGCGGAGGTCTTCGAGGAAGGCCATCAGCATGGAATGGCGCAGGCCAAGCTGCATCCGAGCCCGTTTGACGCGGCGGCGCTGCTTTTCCCAGATTGCCTGGGGAACTTGCCCATCGTAGCTGCCTTTGAGCCGTTCGAGCGCTTGCACTTGGAGAGCGTAATGTTGTAGAGCGAATGTGACATCCAGCCGATACAAGAACACGCGGAAATAGAACTCGTGGGTGGTCATCGGGCACATCATGGCAGGTGGAGTGCTCCATTCCGCAGCCCGTCGCAGATAAGGGCCGTCCAGGCTGGCGCATTCAAGTTGACGGTCCAGAACTCGACACCCTCATAAGAGGTGCGGGGCATAACCAGCCTGTTCATGTAACCCTGCTGCCGCAGGTAGCCGCCCCACGCCGGGAATACGGCAATTTTGACCGTCTTGCTGACGTAATCTGCCAGCCGGGTACATGCCTGGTCATAGTCCAAAGCGATGAGGAAGGCCAGATTAGCCTCAGTGAAGGACGGTTCCGCCAGTTGGCGATGCAGCAGGATAAGGCTGTCCATACCCAAACCGTCAATCTTGCGCTGTAAACGCACGTACAACCCTTTGTCCGGTGGGTGCAGGTAAATCGTGGAAGAGCCGCGTGCCATCGGCACGACGGTTAGCTCTTTACCCTGCACAAGCCGCGCCCAGGCCCCTTCTACACTGGTCGCTGCGCCTGCGATGTTCAGATAGACCGGATAGGTACGGTGTGTTTCCGGCGTGTATTCCAGCGCCAGCCCAAAGCAGAAGCAGTCACCGAGAATGTTCACATTCCCGATGTGTTTGAGGGGCAAAGTGCGAAGCAGGTCGGCGGGTCGCGCCGTCTGCTGGTTATTGGTTGTCATGGTCACATTCCTTTCAGGACTATTTATCGAAGGGGAAATGGGCAAACCAGGTCATGATCGGGTGGGCCATCTTCGAGCCAGCGGCAGCGCCTTCACTCAGCCCGTCACGTAGAGAGCGGACGGCAGCAGTGAGCTTTTCCTGAACGTAGCTGTTGTGGCTTTCACTCAGGACGGCGTGAGCAGCCTGTGCAGTGGCAGCGATAGCGCTCAACCACCAGAACGCCACACGACCCCGCCAACCATGATGATCGCTGGCAGCACGTACAGCCGATTCCGCCAGGGCGCAGACCGCTTCCAACGTTTGCAGCAATCCGGCGGTCAGCAGCGTTTAATCGGCAGCCTGGTTGAACGGGCGTAAATGCTGTTCGGCCAGAGCAAACAGCTCCGGGTTTGCGTAGGTCATCAGCACTGCACCGAGCCGCATGGACGAGCCACGATAGACTTCCGCATTGCTGCGCTCAAACGCCGTGTCGATGAGCCGATTCATGATGGCAACGTGATCCGGATGACTTGTGCCACCCGGCAAACTGGCCGCCAGGGCTTCGCTGAAGGCGCGATAAGTCGTGTTGTTGTAATGCGCGTGGTAGTGATCCAGGATGGCCTGTGGGACATTAAGCGTATCGGCGGGGAATTGAGGTGAATTCATCGGAATACCTCCAATCTGGGAAGACAATAAAAAAGCCGGAGCGAGACAACTCACTCCGGCACGGCGGAAACATGGATTTGAGATCATTTTTACGGGCGGGCATCACCCCCTTTCGTGATCTTGCTAAGGCGGCTTTGCACCTGGGGACGCGGCTCTTTGATCCAGTCCGTCGTTGGAAAAGCGCGAAGCAAAGTGTCGATCTGAGCGGCCAGGCGCTGTACCTCCGGCGCATTGCGTTTCCAATGGTGTGCCAGCCAGCCGTTCACATTCTTACTGGTCTGGTAGATTCGCAGGCGATACGGGGCAGTGTCGGTTTTGAGCCGCGACGTAAGATGTGTCAGCGCGGCGATAATCATGTGCATCCGTGCGCCGTCCGATGTGCTGGCCTCAAGGCGATGCGTCTGCTGTGTGGC
>Ga0207096_1076_pt1 | contig 18132 bp, 16 predicted proteins | sample Alteio_BWMinHeat_86_FD_153547 | JGI IMG/M metagenome (GOLD analysis project Ga0207096, IMG submission 153547) | Enriched cells from forest soil in Barre Woods Harvard Forest LTER site, Petersham, Massachusetts, United States -... | ecosystem: Environmental > Terrestrial > Soil > Temperate forest >...
TGGTTTTACATTTGTTTTTGCCATTGTATTTATGTATTAATTTAATTGTTAGATATTTTTTATGCGACAAAAATAGGTCAGATTTTGATAAACGTACTAACCCCAGGTATAGGTTTTTGAAAATAAATTCTGTTTTTTATTTGAATTGTTATAAAAGTTTCGAATAAAACAGGTTAACCGCAAAGTTCGCAAAGGTTTACGCAAAAGAAAACAAAGTGAAGTAGAATCAATGCTTTGCGTTGCTTTGCGAGTTTTATCTTTGCAATTTGCTTCAAGTCCCGTTTATACGGGATGATTAAATCTTAAAATTGATTGCTATTACTAAACCTCATCATCGTCTCCTGCAACATATACATATCCTTCAAAACCCTCATTCCACTGATTATGCACAATAATATTATTCTGTGCATCTGTTTTCGATTTGTCTGTATTGAATTTAATATTTGCATTGGTAACATGACCCTTAACCATAGCAATTGTAATTTCCAAAAATGCAGCGATTTCCTTTTGATTCATTGCCAAATCAAATTTACAATGCGTAACCTGCTTTTCTCTATTAGTAAGATCAGGAACATCCTTTGCTGTAGCCCTTCCCGATTGATTTCTTTTGCATTCGTCCACTTCCGGTTTCAAAAACAAATATTTTGCCCTTACAATAATATCAATTTCAAAAATCCCTTTCGATGCAAAAAGCAAAACAAAAAATTTAATTATTTGTGCCAACATCGAATTTGGAAGTAATTTCTTAATTCCCGGTTCATCTTTCAGGATAATTTCATCATTGATATTGTTTTCATCAGTATAGATGATTCTTATAATTGCTGTGTTACAATTCTTTTTTAATGATTTTTGATTTTTCATAATTAATTTTTAGGTTTTGTCTTATACTCTAAAATCTTAAAAAGGTTACAAAACCCTTGATAATTCTTTATTTCCGAATAGCCACCATGCCTGCAAACAATACCTTTTTGCTTTCATTTTTACAATACCCGAAATACAATTTACAAGATTAGAAGACCCCTTTTTAAGGCTTGCAACACAAATAACCCTTCTTACAAAATGATTTTACATCATTACAAAATGATTTTACATCATTGCAAAATGATTTTATATCATTGCGAAATGATTTTACATCATTGCTAAATCATTTTACATCATTGCAAAATGATTTTACATCATTGCTAAATGATTTTACATCATTGCAAAATTGTTTTACATCATTGCGAAATCATTTTACATCATTGCAAAATGATTTTACATCATTGCTAAATCATTTCACCAACATGCTAAATCGCACATTTACCCCTCCAAATTCTATTTAAAACCTTGTTTTTTGCAAATAATATGATGTTATTTTGAAACAATACCCTCCTTTTTATAAACCCTGCTTTAGTATTGATTTTTAAGATAATGAAGATTTATTGGTGTTATTTGGTGGGAATGATTAGATTTGCCATTATAGAATTATAAATGATAAATTATAGATTATAAATTGTATGGAGCAAATACCACAGGATGTAATAGAAATGGCAGAAGATTTTCTTAATCATTTAAGCATGAAAGAAACGGGAGATTTATTAAAGGATTTCTTTTTTGAACAACTATTCTTTTCCGAAATAATCATAAGCGTCCATAAAAATATGAAAGATCAGGAACTGGCAAAAAAACACAATCTTCTTTTTATGCTTATTTATAAATGTTATAAATATTATGATATTCCAATTCCTGTTATCAGCAGGGAGATTATACTAAGTACACATGATCAGTTTATAAAAAGTTTAAGTGTTAAACCAAATCAGAAACAAACCCTTCTGGAAATGATGATGGATATGAAAACTCTTATAAAACAAGATAACCTGATGGATTATCTTATTTTAAAAGTATGCGGCACAATTAAAAATCCGGTTACATACCAAACAGAAAATGATATGAATTTAGCAATTTCAGAAACGATAGTCATTATTCTTGTTCTAAATAATGAAATGAAAAAACATATAGGCGATGAAATAAATTAATACTTTACTTTAAAAACCCACCCAAAAAAACCCTTCCCCCCTTTCCATTAAATTCCAAAGGAATCAATACCACCCTGTTCGCAGGATATTGCGGTTTAAAAGAATCCTTCAGGATTATAAAAACATTGAAGGATTGGAATTATCGATAATGATAAATATGAATTGGGATTATTTGAAAGGAATTATTAGATTTGCAGAATGAAAAAAATAATCAGGATATTAGTTTTCTTAGGGTTTGTACTATTAAATGTAAATTGTGAACCTAATGCAAAGAGTAATGATCAAAAGATAAAACCTGATGATCAAAACATCAAAAGTAATCCTCAAAAGGGTTATCATATAATATTTGGAAATGAAGGTGAAAATGGAATTCCTATTTTAAATAATCCTGAACAAATAGAAATAGAAAAAGAAGTCATCGAAAAACGATTGAAATCGTATGGTTTTTCATCAGAAAGTTTTAATATTAAAATTGAAAAAGGTACTGATATTAAAGATTATAAAATTGTTTTAAAGGTTGAGACGAATGATTCATTAAAGCAAATTACTTCTTTAGTAAGAACAGTCGGTAAATTAGAATTCCGTGAAACATGGAATTTTAATGAAGCATTTCCTTATCTTGTTAAGTTGGATAGTGTGCTGAAAGAAAAGAAATATAATTCCGATAATACCTTAGAAAAGAATTCAGATGGTAAATATGATTTGCAGGAAGTTAACAGGCTTCATCCGCTTTTTGCCATCTTAATGATATCTAATCCTAATACAACTGCCGAAAGAGGTTCTTCAATGCTTGAACCGAAAATAGGAGTAAGTCATTTAGATGATACAGCTAAAGTAAATAGTTTTTTATCATCCTCAGAAGCTAATTCATTATTACCTTCAGGAATGAAATTCAAATGGACAAATAATGCTTCTTTAAATAAGAATAACAGTTATTGTGAATTAATTGCAATTAAAGAACTTCTGGGACAAAAAGCCCCGTTAGGAAGTGATCAAATTGCTGTTAATAATAAATTTAATGCTTCATTATCCTTCAGGAAAAATGAAGAAGCAAAAATTGAAATTAATATGAACAAAGAAGCAACAGAAACCTGGGCTAAACTGACAAAAGATAATCGTGCGAGATATATTGTAATAATAATTGATGATCATGTATATATTTATGCAGAAGTAATAGGTGAAATACCTGATGGAAAATGTTTTATTCCGCAAGATAATTTAACAGAAAACCGACTTAAAGTACTTGCAGCTGTAATTAATGGAGGAGAATTGCATTTACCAATTATTTCTATTAAGGAATAACAGAATCAATGCTTTATGAATCCTTCAAGGTTTTTAAAACATTGAAGGATTGGAATTATGGGTAATAATAAATATATATTCTTCATTGGTATAAGTTATGAGTACCTTTGCCGGGCAGGAATTATAAATGGTAAATTATAAATGATAAATTGAATGGAGGCAATACCCAAGGATGTAATAGAAATGGCAGATGATTTTTTCTCGCGATTAAGTGATGTAGAGACCGATAAAATGCTTGATAAGTATTTTAAAGAGCAGAAATATATTGCAGCGCAATGTCTTATTTGGTTACAAACCATTAAAGATAAAAACAGGTTAAGAAACATTGCTACTCTGTATCTTGTAATTTACAGGAGTTATAAATATTATGGAATAATGTTGCCTTTAATATCAATAGCAACTTTTAGGGCTACTTATGAGAGATTAAATGATGTATATTCCATTCATTCTAAAAACGGATTAAGTTCTCTTGAAACATTTATTGAAGTTACAAAAGATACTCACCAGGATGATTTAATTAATCATATTATATTAAAATTAAATGGCAGTAAGGATAACCTGGTTGAATATAAAACTCCGGAAGATGCAAGTACTTCAATTGCAATAGCTACTATCTTACTCTTGCTTTTAAATAATGAAATGAAAAAACATATAGGTGATGAAGTAAATTAAAGGTTTAAATGCAAATTAAAAAGCAATAATAAATAAAACCATACGTTCTAAATAAAAACCAAAAACTATTAACAATGAAAAAGATAATTTATTCAGCAATTGCATTTGTGATGTTAAGCGGAACAGCACTTTGCCAGGACACAATAAAACAGGTTTATGAAGGATCACCAGGTCCAAAATCCACTCGTACTGATGCATATACCTATGTAGAGGTTATGCCAAAGTTTAACGGTGGTCAGGAAAACTATAATAACTATTTGGTAACAAGTTTAAAGTATCCCAAAGAAGCAATGGAAGCAGATATTTCTGGAACAGTTTACGTCAGATTTGTTATAAATGCCGATGGTAAAGTAAGTGATGTTGAAATCCTTCGAGGAATAGGTCATGGTTGCGATAAAGAAGCAAAAAGAGTTATTGAACACATGCCCGATTGGATTCCAGGAAAGCAAAACGGGAAAAATGTTTCTGTGTTTATGACTTTGCCAATTAAATTTAAAATGAAATAACAATATTTTAAATATTATTCATCATAAACAAATCATGAAATGCTAAATTTAACAATACTATTATATACAATTGCTTCCGGAGATACTGAAATTTATTTTACACTGCTTGCCATACCGGTTATATTATTAGGCATTCTATGGTATGTACGTAAAATAGAAATTCATTTACGGAAGAAGAAGGAAGATAAATAAATTATCTTTGCATTAAAGATGCAAACATAATTGCTGTATGACTCTATCGGATATTGCAAAAATAAGATTACAAAATCAACAGATTGCCGGAACAAAATTAAAAACGGCAAAAGAACTTGTAGGTTGGATGGGAGCCATGCAAGCCCAGGATTATGCCATGTCGAAATGGGCAATCGGAGTTCGTCTTCCTGATTCTAATCATAATACTATTGAATCAGAAATTAATGATGGTAAAATAATCCGCACCCATATTTTAAGACCTACTTGGCATCTTGTTTCTGCCGATGATATTTATTGGATGCTTGATTTATCTGCTCCACGATTAAAGGGCTTCTCAAAATCATGGAATAAAAGTGTTGGATTAACAGATTCAATACTTAAAAAAAGCAGTGCCTTGATTGAAAAAACTTTATCAGGCGGAAAACATTTAACGCGAGATGAAATAGTTGAGGTATTAAATAAGAATAAAATAAATACAGATAGTCTAAGAAACCTTCACCTTTTTCTTAATGCTGAGTTAGATGGTATAATCTGCAATGGACCTAATAAAGGGAATAAACAAACCTATGCTCTACTAAAGGAAAGGGTTCCAAAAATAAAACGATATTCGAAAGAAGAATCTTTAGCAAGACTAGCAAAGCAATACTTCTTAAGTCATAGCCCCGCAACCATTAAAGACTTTACATGGTGGTGTGGTTTAGCCCCTTCAGATGCCAGAAATGCCGTGGAACTCATAAAATCAGATTTAATAAAGGAAACAATAGGCGAAGAAAATTATTATCTATACAATTCATTTTCTATACCAAAGAATGATAATCCTTCTGTTTATTTATTACCTGCTTTTGATGAATTCCTTATCAGTTATAAAGACAGGCAAGCCTCTCTACCAATTAAAAATAGTTTGAAAGCTGTTTCAACAAATGGTATTTTCCGCCCGGTAATAGTTGTAAACGGGCAAGTAACAGGTCTTTGGAAAAGGACAGTAAAGAAAGATAAAGTAATAATAGAAACAGGTTATTTTCATCCTCATAATAAGTCCATAAAGAATTTAATTGAAGATGCCGTCTCTTCTTTCGGGAGTTTTTTAAATAAGAAAACGGAAGTATATCATAAAGCTCATTAATTCTTTCTGAGAAAATAAGGAAAGGTTCATATTTTATTGCTATTTATATATCATCACTATTGTATGGTTTTTGCATTTATATTAACATATATATTAATAAAGTATTTGTATATTTGCGATTAGAAACATCAATTATAATTTTAAGGTATTCATCAAACCCATTAATATCAGGTAAAAGAAAAATATGCCTAGAGAAACAAGAGAAGAAAGAAAAATATTAAGAAGAAAAAGACAAAGAGATGCGTTACTATACTATGCCAAGGTATCCTTGTTTATAATAATGATTATAATGCTTTTTTGGTGTGTATATGCGTTTTTCAGTCAATCAAAACTAATAAAAGATCGCAGAGATACAGGACAACTAATAATCAATTCCTGGAAGAAATAAAGATTCTTCTCAGGAAATCACTACATTATAGTTTTCATTCAAGGCATCTAACTTTTTCATATCTTCTTTAGATATTTCAAAATCAAAAACATTATAGTTCTCAATAATTCTTTCTTTATGAGAAGATTTAGGAATAACAATATTGCCATGTTGTATTCCCCATCTCAATAAAACTTGTGCATTTGTTTTGCTATAATGCTTTGCAATATCTGTGATGCGATTATCAAACATTTTTTTACCCCTTACGAGAGGGCAATAATCTGTAACCGCAATATTGTTTTTATGACAATAATCCATTAACTCCTTCCGAAACCAGAAAGGATGGAATTCAATCTGATTAACCATCGGAGCAATGTTTGCATAAGTTTTCATCTCTTCTAAATGTTCTATTTTATAATTGCAAACGCCAATTGCTTTTGCTCTTCCACTGTTATAAATCTCTTCCAAGGCTTTCCAAGATTCTTTTCTATTAATAACATTATCAACTTTACTACTTCCCCAACCCATAAAGGGCCAATGAATAAGGTATAGATCAACATAATCCATTTGTAATCTTTTCAAAGAATATTCAAAAGCTTTTAATCCGCTTTCATATCCCTGGTCATCATTCCAAAGTTTAGTAGTAACAAATATTTCATTTCTTTTAATACCGCTTTGTTTAATTGCATTCCCAACTTCCTTTTCATTAAGATAAATTGTGGCAGTATCAATATGACGATATCCCGCTTCTAATGCCCAAAGAACAACATCTTCTGTTCCTTTTCCGCTTGGAGTTTTCCAAACACCCAGACCAATTACAGGAATTTCTGTACCGTTATTTAATTTGATTTTAATTTTGGTGTTCATTAATTAAAAGAAACAAATCAGGATATTAATCCTGAATACATCGTATCGCAAAACCATTCCTTTTATTCGCACTACCTCTGAAAACTTCCCCGTAACCATAGTTTAAACCTCTTGTCCATGCTGTTTCAGGGGCATCCTCTGTTGAACTCCACCAATAAGCATCTCTTCCTAAATCACTAAATGCTCCTAAATTATTATGTCCTCCTGAAGGTAATGCAGAAAATCCACTTTCATTCGAACCATTACCATCATCACTCCAACCAGCCTTTGTTTTCATTTTCGTTCCTGCTTCATTAGTTCCACCTAATGTATTAACCATCTCAGTCCACTCTGTATCAGAGGGAATATGCCATCCTTTTGGCGCTAATCCACGAGGATCATTAACTGCATACCAGTTATACATGATTCCATAAACAAAACCAAATTCTGTTTTGTTTTGATAATAGCACCATGCGCCTGTTGTAAGTTTAGACCATTCATTTGCATCCTGTACTTGAGGTATTTTATCTCCATTCCTGTATGTTTGCACATTTAAATTCTCTGCTGCCCATGTTTGTTTTCCTATTTTAACAGATTTAAATTGCGCAAAACTATTACTGTTAATGATTGTCATCATTAATAAGGTTGCTGTTAAATATTTAATTTTATTTTTCATACTATTTTTTTCTTTTTGTTAATTATTTCAATTTGGTTATTTACATTTTAATAATGAATCAGGAGCTAAACGCCCTATTTTCATTACCTGCGCATTGTTTTTCTTAAACTCATCAAATTCTCCTTGCAATTTATCATGTTTAGCCTGGTCATGTATCTCTTCAATATCCAAATCAGTTTCCAGAACATATAATTTATCATTCATTGAAAGGAAATTCATGCCATCAAGATAATCAAACAACTGTGTTTTATTTCTCATTAATGCTACTTTCTTTGTACAAGTATAATTAGGGTCTGTATCCAATCCTGTTCCAATCCAATGAACCCATGCAGGAGAGGAAACTCCAAAGTTAGAATTAAATAATTTCAATAGAGCCGGTGTAATATCAAAATGAGTAACAACTGATTTAAAGTTTGCTGCCTTATTAAGCATCGGACTATATATTATTAACGGAACATGAAATCTATCTATCTGTGTACTCACTTCAATCTCGGGCATTCTGTGGTCTCCAGTAATAATAAAAATAGTATTCTTAAAAGAAGGTTTCTTAGAATACTCATTAAAGAATTGTTGTAATGCTTCATCAGTGTACATTATAGTAGAAAGCTGATTCATATATTGTCCAAGGAATTCACGATGCTTTGGAGTAGTATTTATTTTATCCATTCTGTTCTTTACTTTCTGTATATAATAATCCTGATTGGCAAGTAAAAATGGAGCATGATTGGCAACAGTTAAAATAATATCCAATCGAGGGCTTTTAATTTCAGAAAACAATTCAAAATATCTTTTAAAGAGTTCCATATCTCCATAACCCCAACTGAATCCACCGCCATTAGGAGGAAGCAAAGCATAACCTGATGGGAATGCACTTTTTTCTAATTTCACATTTGCTCCTTGTTGCTTTAAATAAATATCCATCTTATCGAAAGATGCTTCGCTTCCATAATAAAATGAGGAAGTATATCCATTACATCCAAGGATTTTAATTAATGAATTCGATAATGGCGCATTATCTCCTTCTTCAAGATAACCTTCTTTACAAAAAGGAAGAGAACCAAAGATAGAAGGCAATGCAGCAAATGTTCTTCCTCCACCACTCAAACAATTTTCCCAATAAAGAGAATGATCAGCAAGGCTATCCATAAAAGGAGTGAAACTTCCGAGATAAGCATCCTTACCGGAATAAGCTTTTCCCATGCTTTCTAAAAGAATAACAACGATATCAGGTTTTCCAGAACCATCTCCCTGAATAAAAAAAGGCTTAAGAGAATTAGGAGTATTATCTTTATGCAAAAAAGGATAATCAGCATTTGGAAAAGGATTATTATCGCTTCCAGAAGAATAATTTCCTTCTGAAATTGCATTAAATTGCATCATTTGTCCTTTGCTTTTATTTGAGCCTAAAGAATAAATAATACTAACAAATAAAGCAATGAAGGCAATATTCAATATCTTAAATAGTAACTTCTTTTGTTGGATTAATAATTTCATAAATTATTGGAATTAAGTAAATGATATTTCTTTTTGCAAAGCTACCAATTAAAAATTAAGGACTAATGAAGGATTTGAGAATCTATTAACATGTTTCATTTGATATATTATCTGTATGTTTGCATTATGAGTTACAAACCTAACGATCATTACGCCAGAAAAGCCAAAGAAGAAAACTTTGTTGCCCGTTCTGTTTACAAATTAGAAGAAATAGATTCTAAATTCAGGATTATTAAAAGCGATGATTATGTTCTTGATTTAGGAGCTTCTCCCGGTTCCTGGATGCAATATGCTTCTAATAAAGTTGGCGGTAAAGGAACTGTTCTAGGCATAGACCTGAAGCCGATAAACATCAATTATCACAATACTATTTGCGTTCAAGGCGATATGAATGATTTGAATATGGAGGAATTGCTTACTAAATATAAAATCAATCGACCTTTTGATGCAGTAATTTCGGATATGGCGCCAAATACCTCCGGAAACAAGTTTGTTGATCAATGTCGCTCCTATGATTTATGCGTTATTGCCTTCAATACGGCACAAAAATTCTTGAAACCCAATGGAAACTTCGTTTGTAAAATATTTGATGGCGAAGATGCGATGCCGTTTCGTGATGAATTGAAAAAGCATTTCAAAGAAGTCAGCATCCTTCGTCCAAAAAGTGTTCAAAGTAGCAGTAAAGAAATGTTTCTTATTGCTAAAGGGTTTAATGGGTCACATATAATAAATCCAAAATAGTAGTTAATGAATTTCTTTTCCCTATTTTCGCCCAATGAAATCAAAACACATCAGTAAAATAACATAAGGGTGCTAAAACCCTTATGTTTAGTCTGTCTTTTAAGTTTTACGTTCCATTTATCACATTCTCAAAACGATAATTATTCAATAGGTTCGCGTTCGGCAGGGGTTGCTAACGCAGCTTTGTCGTATAATGATGTATGGTCTTTATGGCAAAATCAAGCTGGCATAGCAACATTAAAACAAATAACTATTGGAACCTTTTATGAAGATAAATTCCTCATTCCCGATTTAGCTCTTGAAGCCTTTGGAATAGTTGTTCCTCTGAAAAAGGATTTAGGTGTCTTTGGCTTTTCTTATACAGGTTATGGCAACCCTTATTACAATGAAAAGAAAGCCGGTTTGGCTTATGCAAAATCTTTTGGAGAGATTATTTCTTTCGCTATACAACTGGATTATCTCAATATTTATATCAGTAATGGATATGGAAGTCATAATTCATTTGTTGCCGAAGCCGGATTACAGGCAAAAATCCTTCCCGAATTAATTTTGTCAGCACATATATATAATCCAAGCCGAGCAACACTTTCCAAATATGATAACGAAACCATACCCTCTATTCTACGAGTAGGATTGGCTTATAATTTCTCTGATAGAGTTATTTGCAGCATCGAAACCGAAAAAGATGTTACCCAACAAGCCAATTTAAAAGCCGGTATCGAATATCACGCAGCAAAACCATTTTATATCAGAACAGGAATATCCACAAATCCTGTTACCGATGCCTTTGGTTTTGGGTTAATAATGCAAGGATTCCAGATGGATATTTCCGAAACCATCTACCAGCAACTTGGCTCCTCCCCCACTATCACCCTGACTTATAAATTCAAATGAAAAAACAAATATGGAAAGCAAACCTGATAAGTGCTTCCTTAATATATAAAGAAGATTTTGAACATTGAAAATACACATAATAAAACGGATGGGATGCAGATTGCGCAAGGAAAAGTTGCTCTGACAATCAAATATGTACCCGTTAATTATAAAAAACTACCCGTTGATGACAAATAACTACCCGTTGATGACAAATAACTACCCGTTGATGACAAATAACTACCCGTTAATGATAAATAACTACCCGTTGATGACAAATAACTACCCGTTAATGATAAATAACTACCCGTTGATGACAAATAACTACCCGTTGATGACAAATAACTACCCGTTGATGATAAATAACTACCCGTTAATCATAAAACACTACATTTAGATAATTCAAATGGAAAGAAAACTAACATGTGTGCCTTTCATCTCCAATTTCATAACATGATATTCGCCTTCCCGACCAAGATATTCCAGTTCCTCAACATGAAAATCCAACTCAAAACCCTGATTACCCTGTTTTTACTCCTTATTATACAAACTAATACTTATTCCCAGGATACTCTTCCGAATAATGAAGATATTATGATGCAAGATAAAATGGAGACTATTGCCGAACAGGCAGATTTCGATATTGATTATTCCACTCTTTTAGAAAATTTAAATCATTATAAAGAAAACCCATTGAATCTAAACTCATCCTCACGAGAAGAATTAGAACAGTTGGGTTTATTAAACGACATTCAAATATGCTCTCTTCTTTCCCATATCCACCAATATGGAAACCTCCTTGAGATTTATGAACTCCAATCAATAGATGGTTTTAACTTAGAAACTATACTCCGCATCCTCCCCTATGTCAAAATCGGAACCAATAATCCTGAAAATACTTTATCCTTAAAGAATATCTTCAAAAAAGAAAAGCAACAACTCTCCCTCCTCACCCAAAAAACCTTGGAACAAAGTGCAGGATATTCTACCCCATACACCCAAAGCGAATTAGATGCAAATAAAAGATACCTTGGCAGCCCCTATCGCCTTTACACAAAATATAGTTTAACTTTTTCAGATAAAATCAATTTTGGATTTACCTGCAACAAAGATGCAGGAGCACAATTTTTTACAGGCTCGAATGCCGTTCCCAGGAATTCATTTCAATTTTATAAAGGCTTCGATTTTTATTCCGCACATTTATTTTATAAAGGGAAAGGAATACTTAAAAGTTTTGTTTTAGGAGATTATGAAATCAGATTCGGACAGGGGCTTGTATTATCTTCGGGCTTATCATTCAGTAAAACACCCGATGTGCTTAATAGCAGGAGAATGGGAAATAATTTAGTACCTTATACGGCTACCAATGCAAATGCTTTTATGAGAGGAGCAGCAACAACAATTGGTTTCCATAATATTGAATTTACCTCCTTTTATTCCTATCATAAATTAGATGCCACCGTAACTGTTACAGATTCAACAACAAATGCTCCTTCAATATTTTCTTCTCTCGGAACAAGCGGTTATCATCGTACTTATAAAGAATTAGCCGGAAAAGAAGCTGTAGGTTTAACAATGTTTGGTGGTCATATTGCCTATAAAACTAATAATTTAAACATAGGAATAACCTCCTATCACACTCAATTCGATGCAGATTATATCCGTAAAACAAAACCCTATAATCTATTTGATTTTTCGGGAAATATGAATAATAATTATGGTATAGATTACAGCTATTTCTTTAAAAACTACAGTTTCTTTGGTGAAGAAGCTCGAAGCAATAATGGCGCAATGGCTTACCTAAATGGAATTCTTATGAGCGTGGATTCAAGAACTACTGTTACTGTTTTACATCGTTACTATGATAAAGAATACCAGGCATTACAAAGTCATGGTTTCAGTGAATCAAGCGGAACAAGCAATGAAGAAGGTATTTATATTGGCATATCTTCTAACCTGAATAAGCATTGGACTTTATCAGGATATTATGATGAATTCACTTTTCCATGGCTTAAGTATTTAGTGAATGCTCCTTCATCGGGATATAATTATCTAGTTCAATTATCTTATACTCCTAATAAGAAAGTAACAATGGTTTTGAGGTATAAGTCAAAATTAAATCAAGGAAATGAAAGCGGCAATATTGCTCCTATTGATTACCTGGTGAACATAAAACAAAGCGATTTACGATGGAGTGTACAGGATAAGATTTCAAGTTATGTAACTATAGCTGACAGAGTTGAAGTTACTCAATATGTAAAAGAAGGGCAAACGACTTATCATGGTTACCTGATTGCTCAGAGCTTAAAGTTTAAGATTCCAAAAACAAAGGTTACAATGGATTTGTTGTATGCCCTTTTCGATACCGATTCCTATTATGCACGTATTTATTCATCAGGAAGTGATATTCCTAATTCATTTTCAATACCTTCTTATTATTATCAAGGCAGTGCTTATACCATTATGATGCACTATCAGGTTATTAAAAGAATTACCATCTGGCTTCGTTATTCGCAAACTGTTTATTCGAATAAACAAACTATCAGTTCAGGTTTGGATTTAATAAACGGGAACACAAAAACCGATGTGAGTGCAGAGTTGAAATTTACGTTCTGATTTTATAAACGACCAATCCAGATAAATGAAACAAATCAAATGTATATTTTTATCTGATATTGCATTATATTGATTAAATTTGTAGCTTTGAAAAGTTAATAATTGTAATTCATATTATGTCAGATATATTATTTACACATTCTTACTTTTTGCGTTTTGACCCAAAGCAATGGAAGCAACAGCAGCCATATCCTCCATTAGGAACATTATACGCTGCTTCAGTTATGCGAAAGGAAGGATATAAAATTTCAATGTTTGATACAATGTTTGCAAAAAAAGCGGAGGAAATAAACCTTTACCTTGAAAAAGAACAGCCAAAATATGTTATAATCTATGATGATGGTTTTAACTATTTGACAAAAATGTGTCTTACTAAAATGCGTGATGCAGCTTTTGAAATGAGTGAGTTTGCAAAGGAAAAAGGATGCGTTGTTATTGTTTCAAGTTCAGATGCTGCTGATAATTATGAAAAATATTTAGATAGAGGAGCGGACTTTATTGTTATTGGAGAGGGAGAACAAACGCTGTTAGAGTTAGTGAATCACTTAAATAAAAATAATTCAATAGAGGATATTAACGGACTAGCCTTCAGGAAGGAAGGTAAAACAATTTTGACTTCGAAGCGTGATGTTTTAAGGAATCTTGATGATATCCCGATGCCTGCCTGGGATTTAATTAATATGGATAATTATAAATCTGCATGGATAAATGCCTGGGGCTATTTTTCGTTGAACATGGCTACCACAAGAGGATGTCCTTTTAAATGTAACTGGTGTGCAAAACCGATTTATGGGAACAGGTATAATGTAAGATCGCCACAAAATGTTGTTGATGAATTGAAATATTTAAGACAACATTATGGCTTTGACCATATCTGGTTTTGTGATGATATATTTGGTTTGAAACCCGGCTGGGTAAAGGAGTTTGCAGATATTCTGGAGAAAGAAAACTTTAGATTCAGATTTAAAATTCAGGCAAGGGTTGATTTATTATTGGAAGAAAATAACATTGCTTCCTTGGCAAAATCAGGATGTGAAACAGCATGGGTAGGTGCAGAATCCGGCTCGCAAAAAATATTAGATGCAATGGATAAAGGAACAACTGTGGAACAAATTTATGAAGCGACAAAGTTGCTTAAAAAATATTCGATAAAGCCTGCATTCTTTTTACAATTCGGATACATAGGAGAAACATTGGAGGACATTGAGAAAACAATAAAGATGCTGATTGATTTAATGCCTGATGATATAGGTATTTCGGTTTCCTATCCCTTGCCCGGAACAAAGTTCTATGATAAAGTAAAAGAAGAATTAAAAGAAAAAACGAACTGGAAACATTCTGATGAACTTGCTTTGATGTTTCATAATACTTTTCAACCCAAGTTTTATAAACGATTGCATCGGTTAGTTCATAAAAAATATCGCAGGAAACAGGGTTTGAAAATGCTGGAAAATATATTCTCTAAACCTTCTGAAATAAATTTCAAGAAAATAAATAAAGCGCTTTCGCTTATTTATTATATACCTACGGCGGCAATTGACAGTTACCGATTGAATCATCTTTCTAAATTATAATATAGATGTTAAGCAAGCAGGAGGAATTGGTTAGCGCAGCTTTTTCAAAACAATCGGAAAACTTTGATGAAGATGATTTAAAAAATCCGATACTTATACGGATGAGAAAAGAAATAAGAGAGCATGTTCTATCTTTAGTAAAGCCTGGAAGTTCAATGCTTGAATTAAATTCAGGAACCGGATTGGATGCTGTATATTTTGCAGAGCATGGAATAAATGTAACTGCAACAGATATTTCAATGGGAATGATAAGAGAGTTGGAAAAGAAAATTCTAAAATATAATTTGCAAGATAAAATAAAAGCGAAACAATGTTCATTTAATAATCTGGAAGAACTGAAGCCTCAAAAGTTTGATTATATCTTTTCTAACTTTGGAGGATTAAATTGCGCTGATGATTTACAGGCGGTAATTACTCAACTTGATGAACTATTAAATCCAGACGGAATAGTTACGTTAGTTCTTATGCCGCCAATTTGTTTGTGGGAATTATTATTTGCCTTCAAAGGGAATCTTAAATTAGCATTCAGAAGGTTTAAGAGGAATGGCGCTGACTCCCATCTGGAAGGAGTTTATTTCAAGACTTATTATTATCTTCCACGTTCTGTAAAAAAGTTTTTCGGAAAAGGATATGAGAGAATAGAACTTAAGGGATTAGGAATACTAAGTCCGCCGCCTTTTATGAATAATTTTTATTTAAAATATCCAAGAATAAATAAAGCATTAACTATTATTGATATGAAAATTTGTAAAATGCCCTTATTGCGTTTCTGTGCCGACCATTATATTATTTCATTAAAAAAAAAACAAATTATTAAACAATCTTAAATTTCAAGTTTCATTTTCAGATATTAAAATCTTCCTATTTCTTTTAAATTATAAAATTTATGTCAGAAAAAACTAACGTAACACAAACCGAAGGAATAAAAATATTATTGTTGCTTTATAAATGGCGAAAAGTAATCATAATATTCTGTTCTTTAGCAATAGTGGCAGTTTCAATTTTCTCTGGACCCTCCTTCATTTCTCCGCAATATAAATCTGAATTAGTATTATATCCTCCTGGTACGAATTCAAATAAAGTTCTATTAGAGAAATATTCAGGCTTTGGGTCGGATAAAGAAATTGATGAACAAATACAAATTCTAAAATCAAATATTGTACGGGATTCTATAATTAAAAAATATGATTTGATTAGCAGGTATAATATAGATCCTCTGAAACATTATAAACTGAATAAAGAATTTGAAGATAATGTGCAGATAGACCGGACGCGATATAATTCTATTTCGGTTACTGTCTTTGATACAGATCCTGACACTGCCGCTATGATTGCAAATGATATTGTGAGAATTGGAGATGAAGTAAAAGCCGATATTTTAAGGCGCAGTCTTAATGAAGCATTAAACTGTTTTGTGTTGGATTTCAATAAAAAACTTTCTGAATTTGACAGGCTTGAACAAAGTAATTCAAATCGAAAAAATGGAATATTAATAGAAAATACCATTCCAAATCATCAAATGATAATTGATAATATGAAACAACAAATCGAATCCAGGAAAAGAATCAATCCTAAAGATCATATATTACCGTATGACTCTGAAATCATTCTTAATCAGCTAGGAGGAATACAAATACAATATGAAGATGCCGCAAGTAACCTGAATAATAATTTCCCAACAGTTTATATCATCTCTCCAGCGGAAGTCTCTGATAGAAAAGCATATCCTCAAAGGGCATTAATGGTTGTTATAACTGCTATCAGCAGTCTTTTGATTATTTCTTTTTGGATAATAATAGTTGAAAAGTTTAAAAGAATCAGAGCGGCGTTTAACATTTGATTCAAATGCTGAGTACTTCTAAAGCAAAATTTATTATTTCAGGAAATATTTTATTTCTTCTTCTGCTTATTTTATATTTGATTAGAAATCCAAGTTACACTATTATAGGTTTATGTTTTGCTTCATTAGTAATAATTGCTTTTTATCTTTCTTATATCAATATTAATCATGTTTTCGGGATTTTGATTTTTACTATTCCTCTTTCAATTAATATCGAAATATTTAATAGTGGAACAAATCTATTTTTACCTTCGGAGTTTTTACTTGGTTTAATGGTTATGGCATTTTTCTTTTATCATTTATTATTCAAGGAAGACCAAAAGAAATTTCTAAGACATAATATTTCAATCCTCATTATTTTATATTTTATTTTCTATATAATAAATATATTATTTTCAACAATGATGATTGTTTCTTTGAAGGCAGTATTCGTCAGATTTTGTTATATAACAGTATTTTATTTTTTCATTAATGTTTATATAAAAAAAAGAATAACTAACATTGTCAATATTTACTTGTTATATGGCATACCATTAACTTTTGTTGTACTCTTTACTTTATTTAAACATTCCGATTATTTATTCAGTAAAGATACTGCCAGTGCCGTTGTAAATCCATTCTATGCAGATCACACCATATATAGCGCTTGCATTGCATTTATTATTCCTGCTTTTCTTGCTTTTTTTTTATTTGCAAAGGAAATAGAACTGGGTCTTTATAAAAAAATATCTGTTTTTATTATTAGCTTAGTTTTACTAACCGGTTTATTTTATTCATATTCAAGAGGGGCTTGGATAAGCCTTGTTGGTGCTGTTGTTTTTCTGTTTATATTATTATTAAAGATTCGATTGAAATATGTCCTGTTAGCATTACTTGGCGGAATATTAATATTATATATAAATAAAGATAGTTTAATTGAAAATTTCAGCGGGAATAAATTTGATTCAAATGCTAAAAATGCGACCCTAATTGAGCAAACAAAATCTATAACTAATATAAGTAATGATCTAAGCAATGCAGAACGATTAAACAGGTGGAAATGTGCAATAAGAATGTTTAATGATAAGCCACTAACAGGCTTTGGTCCTGGTACTTACCAGTTTCAATATTTGCCTTATCAAGTCAAATCTGAAATGACCAGAATAAGTGTAACTTCTCCATGGAACATTGAGTTTGGTAAGGGAGGAACAGCACATTCAGAATACTTTCTATTATTATCAGAAACAGGAATATTTCAATTCTTAATTTACATAATTTTAATATTCTCAGGAATTTATTTTGGAGTTCAGAATTAT
>Ga0207096_1078_pt1 | contig 18031 bp, 16 predicted proteins | sample Alteio_BWMinHeat_86_FD_153547 | JGI IMG/M metagenome (GOLD analysis project Ga0207096, IMG submission 153547) | Enriched cells from forest soil in Barre Woods Harvard Forest LTER site, Petersham, Massachusetts, United States -... | ecosystem: Environmental > Terrestrial > Soil > Temperate forest >...
CGCCTTATTCTTATAATTTGGCTCCAAACTCTACTGACTTGGAGCCAAATTTTCATTTTCTGGCGGAAAATTTTCATTAGTGGCTCCCTTTTTTCATTTTTCGGCGGCTTAGAATCATATCAGGGGCACCGAATTTTCATTTTTCGGTGGAAAATTTTAATTGTCGGTTCCCTTTTTTAATAATTTGGCTCCAAACTCGAGTAACTTGGCGCCAAATTATTATAGCAGGGCTCATATTTTTGAATAGTTCTACTCATAATCAATACATATAACAAAAATTGAAAAATCTGAGCTCCTCATTTTCAGATAAAAACGGATATTATTAAGAATGTACTAATTTAACTCCCCCTTTATAATTTCAGCCACCAGAATTGCCCAATCTTTATACATTTTTGCGGATGGATGAAGTTTATCATCAGCCACCAAAGATAAATCATGCGCAGCTTTTCGGGATTCAGGAGTAATATCTATATAATGCGCTTTCAGTGTTTCGGTTTCTTTTTTATTGATGGAGTTGAATAAATCAATTTCCTCGGCGATTTTTTTCCTATCACGACCATCGGCAAATGGAGTTACGCCCCAATCGGGGATGGAAACCACGATTACATGATTCGATTTTCCTTGTGCAAACCCGATAGCCATGGTTAATAGTTTTATGAAATCGGTTCGATATTCCTCCATGCTTCTTCCTCGATATTGATTATTCACACCTATTAATAAGGAAACGAAATCATAATCCGATTTTGGATTTTCTTCGTGGATGGCAGCCATCAATTCATCGGTAGTCCAACCGGTTTTGGCAATGATTTTAGGTTCATCAAAATAAATTCCTGATGCTTTCAGGATTGAAATTGTTTGATTAGGAAAACGCTCTTCAGGCGACATTCCTTCACCGATTGTATAGGAATCCCCGATGGAAAGCATGCGGTAAGCTTTTGAATTATTACTCATAAAATGATTTTTATTTATCTCGATGAAACTAAGACCGATTACGGTTGCAATAATAACAAGAATTAGGAATTTAACAGAGGTTTTCATCAGCATAAATTTAAAAACTTTTTGCGAATACATCGCCGATAAAGATAATTTACTTAGTTTTACCATGTTGAATAAGATACGATTTAATGGATAAAAAGGTTTTATTGGAGGTTAATAATCTGGTTACCGAATTTCGCACTGAAGAAGAAACAGTGGTTGCTGTTAATGATGTGAGTTTTTCTTTAAACAGAGGGGAAACGGTTGGGATTGTTGGGGAATCAGGCTCAGGGAAATCAGTTACAGCTTTGTCAATTATGAAATTGATTGCAAGTCCGCCGGGAAAAATAGTTTCGGGCGAGATTATTCTTCATTCGGAAACCAAGGGGATTACCAATTTATTAAAACTTAGCGATAAGGAAATAAGATATTTCAGAGGGAATGAAATTGGGATGATATTTCAGGAGCCGATGACTTCACTAAATCCTGTTTTTACTTGCGGCAATCAGGTGATGGAGGCGATTTTGGTTCATCAGAAGATAAGTAAAAAGGAGGCCAAGGCAAAGACGATTTCCCTTTTCGAGAAAGTACAGTTGCCGCGACCTGAAATTATGTTTGATACTTATCCTCATCAAATTTCAGGAGGACAAAAACAGCGGGTGATGATTGCCATGGCGATGAGTTGCAATCCATCTGTTTTGATAGCCGATGAACCGACTACTGCGCTTGATGTAACCGTTCAGGCGACGATTTTGAAGCTGATGAAGGACTTGCAAAAGGATAATGGCATGGGGATATTATTCATCTCACATGACCTTGGCGTGATTGCTGAATTGGCTGATAAAGTGGTGGTGATGTATAAAGGAAAAATTGTGGAGCAAGGAACTGTTGATGAACTGTTTTCTAATCCGAAACACCCATATACCAAGGGATTGCTTGCCTGTCGTCCGCCATTGGAAAAACGATTGAAGGTTCTTCCTACGATGAATGATTTTATGAAAGAGGAGGATGGAAATATGCTTGAAATAAGGAAATCGGTGGAGGATGCCGTGGATCAATACATCATAACAAAAGAGGAAACGGACAAACGGCACGAGCAACTTTATAAGCAAAAACCAATATTGGAAGTAAAGAATCTGAAGACCTATTTCCCGATTCAGAAAGGGGTTTTTGGCAGAATAAAGGATTATGTAAAGGCGGTAGATGATGTGAGCTTTGAAGTTTATCCAGGTGAGACTTTGGGTTTGGTCGGAGAATCAGGTTGCGGGAAAACAACATTGGGAAGAACTATTCTTAGATTGATTGAACCAACTGGCGGCGAAGTTTTATTTGATGGAAAAAACCTTGCTAATCTCCCGCCAAAAGAAATGAGAGAGATGCGAAAACATATTCAAATCATCTTCCAAGATCCTTACTCTTCTTTGAATCCAAGAATGACTATTGGCTCAGCTATTTTAGAGCCGATGAAGGTTCATGGCTTGCATGATAATGATAAAATGAGAAAGGAAAAGGCGATGGAGTTATTAGCCAAAGTCAATTTGAAAGAGAGTTTTTATAATCGTTATCCCCATGAGTTTTCAGGAGGGCAACGGCAGCGGGTTTGCATTGCAAGGGCATTGGCTTTGGAGCCTAAGTTTATTATTTGTGATGAATCGGTTTCCGCTTTGGATGTGTCCATTCAGGCGCAGGTATTGAATTTATTGAATCAACTCCGTCAGGATTTCAAGTTCACTTATATCTTTATATCTCACGATTTATCTGTTGTGAAATTTATGAGCGACCGGATGATTGTGATGAACAAAGGAAAGATTGAAGAGGCTGGGGATGCCGATGAAATATACAATAATCCCAAAACAGATTATACAAGGAAACTTATCCAGGCAATCCCGAAAGGAAAAATCCTTAGTCCTTAGAAAGAAACCATTTAATTAAAAAATAAAACCATGAAAAAACTCTTATTTCTAATTGCAATCATCTTATCGAAAAACATGCTGGCAACAGCAATTTCGATAACCGTTAATCCTTATCCAACCAACATTAACACAAGTGGTTTGGATATTAACTGGAACACAAACATCGCCGGTTCAACTTACATTGTTTATGGATTGACAAACAATTTGGAGTTGGGGATTTTGAATGGAGTCGGAGGAAATACCACACATACGGTTTCCATAACAAGTTCAAATCCTGCAACTATTTATTATGTAAAAGTTTATTCAATTTCGGGGGTTGATACTGCCTCATCTGCCGTCGGGGTTTATTGCACACAATCGTTGTCATCAGGTGTGATTAAAGCTTATTTTGATAAAACTGTTGACACGTCTTATTCCACTGGAACAAATGCAATTCAATTGCCTGGGACTATCCCTGATACCATTCAGGCATATATTAATCGGGCAAATTATACTCTTGACATAGCCATTTATGATTTTAGCATTAATGCTATTGATACTGCCATAAATCAAGCTTGCAGGCGAGGAGTAAAGGTACGGGTTATTTATGATGGTAGCACCGGAAATGCTTCAATAGCCTTGCTGGATTCGGCGATTCCGAAAGTAGCGAGTCCGCAAGGTGGTAGTTATACCATCATGCATAATAAATTTATGATTATTGATGCCGATTCTCCAAATCCAAACGACCCGATTGTGTGGACGGGTTCAACTAATTGGACTTCGCAGCAGGTTAGTTTGGATGATAATAATGTGATTATCTTTCAAGACCAGAGTTTGGCAAAGGGTTATACTTTGGAGTTTAATGAGATGTGGGGAGATACCGGTATGGTTGCCAATTTAGTCAATTCTCGGTTTGGGCAATATAAAACGGATAACACTCCTCATGAATATATCATTGGCGGAAATCGGGTGGAGAGTTATTTCAGCCCTTCGGATAATACCACGGCTCATATCTTATCAACCATAAAAACGGCGAACACGGATATTTGCCTCGAAATGTATTCTTTCACGCGGACGGATTTATCGGATACCATGCAAAACCTGTATCATAATGGTGTTATGGTGATGGCGGTGATGGATAATAGTTCCAACTCCTATTCGGCTTATCAATCTTTATTGGCGACGATTGGTAATCATTTCAAACAATATACGGAGGGTGGATTGGAGCATAATAAATACATGATTGTCGATGAAACCGACACGGCATCCGACCCACTGGTTTTGACGGGTTCGCATAACTGGAGCACTTCTGCGGAGACGCATAATGATGAAAATACGGTCATCGTGCATAATAAAACCATTGCCAATCTTTATTATCAGTCTTTCATGAAACGATATAATTCCAATCAAAGCTCGGCAGGAATTGATGAAATGGCATCTAAAATCAATTTCAATGTTTATCCTAACCCCAATAATGGCATATTTATGATTAGTTATTCATCCAACCAAAATGAAAAAACTATCATTCAGGTGAGAGATTTAATGGGAAGGATGGTTTTTGATGAATCATTAAATATGATTTCGGGGCTTAATAAAATGGATTTGAATCTTCGGGGTTTATCATCGGGGATGTATTTTATCGAACTTAATACATCCGGCAATCATCTGACCCAAAAACTGATTATTTATTAAGAATCTTAAAAAACTAAAGGTTTTGGCAAAATCCCACGCTAGCTTACAGTTAGCTCGGGCTAGCCTGGAGTAAGCTCACGCTAGCTTGAAGCAAGCTAGTGCGAGCCTGAAGTAAGCTGGCACGAGCTTGAGATAAGCTAGCGCTAGCCCGGGGTAAATCCACGCTAGCTCGGGGTAAGCTAGCTTGGTTTTGGAGTAAGCTAGCGCGATCCAAGAGTTGGCTCGCTTGGTTTTTAACCTATCGAAAGGGGATTTAGACGTAAAAATCCGATTTATTTGCTTTAATCTTCAATAAAATGGCAATTTATACCAAAAAATAAAATATTTTTGCAGTTCTTGAGTTTAAGGGGTCTTCATTAAAATACACCATTTTGCATAAAATAACAAAATACGGGTTCCGGTTACTGATTTTCTCAGCGATTTTGCTGGCTGGATGTTCGGTGAAAAAGAATAATATCATCAGCCGGAATTATCATGCTTTGCTGGCTCGGGATAATGGTTATTTCAATGCCGGCAATAAATTTAATGATGCCGTGGCTACCCTCGAAAAAGCGCATGAGGATAAATATGACCGCATTTTATCGATTTATAAACTGGGCGATGCTGCCAAAGCCAAGACGATTTATCCGAATATGGATGAGTGTATAAAGAAGGTTTCGTTGGTTATCCAAAGACAAACAATGTGGTTTAAAGATAAAAATGGCAAGGAATATAAGGAACATAACAGGTGGATTCCGCCAAACTGGTTGCTGCTCGGGAAAGCGCGTTTTTACAAAAGGGAGTATTTGAATGCGATAGAAACGTTTCAGTTTATTGGTGGCAGATATGGAAAACAAGAGATTCGGTTCGATGCTTTTCTTTGGATGCTGAAGACTTATAACGAGATGGCTTATGTGAGCGAAAGTGAAAATATGATAGACTTTTTGGGCAATGACCCTCAGTTTCCAAAAAGATTGAAGGGCGATTTTTATGCCTCCTGTGCCAATTATGACCTGATGACTAAAAATAATGACAAGGCAATTGAGGATTTAACCAAGGCTGTCATTTTTACTAAGAAAAGATTGGTCAGAGCGCGATATATTTTTATTCTTGCACAGCTTTATCAGCAGCAGGGTAATGATAAAAAGGCGCTTGAATTATATGATAAGGTTGTTTCGATGAATCCGCCTTATGAGTTAGGATTTAATGCTGAAATTAATAGCGCATTGATGTCGGGAGCTAATTCAAAAAACAGTTTGGCAGCAAAGAAAAAGCTGATAAAGATGAGCAAGGATATCAAGAATGCTGATTATTTAGACCAGATTTATTATGCCCTTGCAGGTATTGCTTTAAAAGAAGGAAATCGTGATGAGGCGATTGATTATCTTCATAAATCTACCAGAGCAAGCAAAGCAAATGTGAATCAGAAAGCTATTTCGTTCCTTGCACTTGGTAAGATTTATTTCGATATGCCTGAATATAAAAAGGCGCAGCAATATTATGACAGCACGATAACTTTCCTTGGGAAAGACCATCCGGATTATACTATTATCCTTGCCAAAAGGAACAACCTGACCAAGTTAATCCGAAATTTGAATATCATTGCTTATGAAGATAGTCTTCAAAAGATTGCAGGATTAACTGAAGCTCAAAGAAATGCAATGATTGATGATATCATTAAAAAGGAAAAAGAAGATAAAGAAGCAGAGAAAAGGAAACAGTTGGAGGAGAAAAACAAATTCCAGAATGGGAATTTTGTTCAGAATCAAAACCAGAATCAAAAAGATAACCAAGGTGGACAATGGTATTTCTATAATAGTTCATTAATAAGTCTTGGATTTTCCGAATTTCAGAAGAAATGGGGTACCAGGAAATTGGAAGATGATTGGAGGAGAAGCAGCAAAATAAGTAAACTGGATGTTAACCCTGATGAAGGTCTTGAATCGGCGGATGTTATCGAAAAAGATACTTCCTCTGCAAAAGATACCTCGAAAAGCGCCATTGCAGCAAGAGAGAAATACCTGAAGAATGTTCCTTTAAATGATAAGGCTTTAGAGGCATCTAATTTGAAAATTGCAGAGGCATATTATAGTATCGGACTTATTTATAAAGAAAACTTCAATGATTATCTTGAAGCTATCAAAGCTTTTGAAACATTGAATACCAGATTCCCTGAGAATAAATTTTTATTGCCAGCTTATTATAATCTGTACCGGATAAATCTAACAATCAAAAATCAGGAAAGGGCAGATTATTATAAGAACCTGATTTTATCCAAGTATCCCAACAGTGAATTCTCAAACCTTATAAAAAACCCTGATTATGTGAAGGATAGGGAGGCATCAGAGGTGATGTTGAATAAATTCTATGAGGAAACCTATTACGCATATCTTGGAGGAAAATATGAAGAGGTTAAAAGTAGGAAGTTTATGGCAGATTCACTTTATCCAGCTAATGTCTATAAACCTAAATTCGATTATTTAAGGACATTATCTATTGGGAAAACTTCAAGTGTTGATAATTTTGCAGAATCTTTGAAAAACATTGTGAGAGATTATCCAAAAGATTCCGTGAGTATTCAGGCACAGCAAATATTGGATTTAATTGCCAAAATGAAATCTAAACAAGGAAATTGGGTTGATAGTATCAAAAATGTTGTAATAGACACATTTACTTTCCGCCCTGATACGGCTCAGTTTTATGTTATAGTATTTCCAAATAAAGCAGTTGATGCACTTAAGTTAAAAACGAAGTTTTCAGATTATATTAAGAAATATTACAGCACAAGCGGATTAACCTGCTTTAGTTTATTTCTTGATGCCAACAATCAAATGCTTGTTGTAAAGAAGTTTTCGAATAAATGGAAAGGCATGGATTTCTTTTATGGCATAAAACTCGATGAAGACCCTTTAAAAGATTTCTCGGATATTCAATTTACATCCTTTATGATCGATGAGCATAATTACACCTTATTATATAAGGAAAAGAATTTATCGAAATACGTGGATTTTTTCAATTCAAATTACCTCAAATCAAATTAAATTTGGTGTTTTTTTGAAAGAAAGGGATAAAAAGGATATATTTGCAGACGAAGTAAATAAATTATACTATAAAATGTTCAACAAAAACACTCCAGTTATGGCAAAAGAAAACGAAACAGTATCAACTTCAATTAACCTTATCGGTGCAGGAACAAGCATCGAGGGCGAAGTAAAATCGAACGGAGATATCCGTATAGATGGAACCGTAAAAGGTTCTGTGACCTCTAAAGCCAAGGTTGTTATTGGCTCTACCGGACTTATCGAAGGTGATATTAATTGCCAGAATGCTGATATTTCAGGCGCTGTAAAAGGCAAAACCAATGTTACAGAGATGTTGTTCCTTAAATCATCAGCCAAAATTACCGGAGACATTGTTTCCAGCAAATTAGTTGTTGAAAGTGGTGCAACCTTTACTGGTTCTTGCAACATGGGTCCTGTTATCAAGGACATCAAATCGGTTGACAATAAATCAATCGTAACTCCTGTTGCCGAAAAAGCCGCCTATTAATAACTACGCCCGTTATTCGGGCATGGGTATTCAAATGGTCGTCATCATCGGACTTGGTACTTATGGAGGCATCAAGTTAGATGAGTTATTAAAAATAAAATTCCCGATATTCACTATTATTTGCAGTCTTGCATCCGTCGGATTGGCAATATACATCGTTATAAAAGACCTTCTCAAAAAATAATTGCCGATGACTAAAGATTTTACCTCATTCATCCGCAAATTATTAATTCTCTCATCAATCATCGCCATCCTTGCTTATGTATTAAGAATCACTTTGCTGAAAGATAATTTCCCTATGGTTTTCTGGGTCTTACTTGGCTTTTTTGTAATCGCTACTCTGCTTTTTCATTATGGATTATTAAAATCGAGCAAAGGAGACCCAAAAAAATTTGTTAGATATTACATGTCTGTCACAGGTATCAAACTGGCTGTTTATATGATTTTTGTTATTGTTTACGCTTTGATAAAACGAACCGAAGCCATTCCGTTTCTTATCTCTTTTTGTATTCTTTACTTTTTGTATTTAGTTTTTGAGGTGATAACTGCTCAACGAACTTTTAAGAAGAAAAGTGAACCAGCAGATTAATGCCTGATTTAGCTTTTTAGCGATTTCTTCGTTATCCCCCTAAATATTTTTAATCCAAATTAATTTTTAGGATGGCAAATAATGTCATAGTGACAGTTATTGAAATTTAAAAAAGTATCTATCATTTCATTAGTGTCAGCATTTTCGACTTTATAATTCAATGCAAGTAAAAAACTTATTAAATCTCTTGCCGAATCTCCTTGTAATTTTAAGTTATTATCGTCCAGTTCAATAAATAAATTAGGCTTAAATTGTTTCAGAGATTCTTCCGCACCCTTTAAAACATTTAATTCAAATCCTTCTACGTCTATTTTAATTAAATTTATTTTCTTTATTCCTTTGTTTCTAATATAATCATCCAAAGTAATAATGTTAATTATTTCAGTATTAGGGTCATTTGTATCAGATGTAATTCTATTTCCACCTCGGTTAGAAGGTGTATCAACCTTTATTTTAAATTCCCTCGCTATGTTGCCCAGTCCAACATTATTTAAGTAAATGTTTGAGAAATTATTTAGGTTTAAATTTTCAACGCATCGCTGATAATTTATTCTATCGGGCTCAAAGCCATGCACTTCGCCTTTTTCTCCTGCAATTTTACTGAAATTCATTATCGTTTCGCCCATATTTGATCCTACATCAATAATTGTATCATTTTTAGAAACCAGCCGGTATAATTTCAAACGACTATCTTCCTTTATTCCGAAATAAATCAACCAATCAATGTAATCATATAAATTAAGTTTATAGTTTATACCATTACGCTTGCAGTATCTCAAGGTATTTTTTGAATATTGATAATTATTAGGAATAAACTTAACAAAGAATGACTTATGGGGCTTATTATTTGTAAGTAATGCTAATATTTTTTCAAATAAGGGAATTTTAAATATCTGCCTTAAAAAATTGAACGTTTTTGTTTTTAACGTTAGATTCATTTTAAATCAGATTTAATTTTTCTGCAACATTTTTATTGCAAATAAGATAATTGAAATAATCACTTTTACCAATTTTGGTTACCAATTTTGGGGAATGTATTTCATCAATATTAAAAAACAAATAGTTTAAATTCTTAAAATATTTTTCTACTTCTTGTCCTACTTCATCATTCAAAATTTCTATCAAAAAGGAGGGCTTGAATATATCTATATATTCTTCCATACCTTTCAAAACCTCTGCCTCGTGAGTTTCAACATCTATTTTTATAAGGTCAATACTACTAATATTATTTTCTTTTATAAAAGAAGAAAGTTTTTTTGTGTGGATTTTTGTTTCGATGATTTTTGTATTTTGGATATTAGTATTTTTATTTACAGTTACTGAATATGTGTGTTCTGAATCTGTATCGTATATTGTTGCTTCTCCATCATAATCGGATAAGGCTAATTCGAAACATTTGATATTAAAATTATTTAATCTGCAGTTTTCAACATATTTATTATAAACTCTTTTCACGGGTTCAAAGCCATATACGGAGGAAGAAGGCTTTATAGATTTCGCAACGAGAGAATAGATCCCAGTATTAGCACCAATATCAATAATAACGTCTGAATCTTTGCAAAGCTCCATCCAAATCCCCATAGATATTTTTTCCCAACCACCAGTTAAACCAGTCCAGAATATTTCGTTTTCTAACTGATAACCATAATGCCTAATTAAAAAACTACTTTGATTGGTTTTTATTTTAAAAACACCCTTAAAATGTAAGTGTTTATATATTGATTTTGGAATATTAAAAATCCTGACGATATAAAAAATGTTTTTTTTAAAAGGCAAGACGTTATATATCTTTTTTAAAATATTTTTCATTATTATTTAATGTTTATTAGATCTATTCAGAGTGATTTAAGTTCCATGCCTTTAATAGCGCATCATTATTATTCTCTATTACATGATAACTTTTTATCCATTCAATTTGTTTCTTTAATTCATCGGTTTGTTTATTCTGAACCCTTTCAACACATTTAATAATAACCGTTTCAAGAGTATTTACATCAGCTAAGTTTATCGGACAATTTGTAAATAAAAAATGTTCTAGTTTTTTATCAACATAGCAAATAGTCTGTGTTTGAGCGGAGAGAGCTTCTACGCTCAATAAGCCATACCATCCGATAATCATTTGGTCAATTACAATATCTGCCTGATTAAAAAGTTGAAACAGTTCATATCTTGAAACAGGATAGTCAGTAGAACCTTCGATTTTATTTTCGGCAGGTAATATTATTTTGATATTGTATTTCGGATTAGCAGAAATCTTTTTTAAAATATCCTTAACGTAATTTGTTCCCTTGAAGTTAACTTTAGTGCTTGATGGACAAAATAAAATTACAACTTCATTTTTTTCTGTTTGCGATGTTTTAGTTTCATTCAATTCAAAAATGAATTTTTCTAAATCAAGCATTACCGGAAAATATGCGGCAGTCGGAATAAGCTCCAGCAAATCCGGGGTTGATACAAGGATACTATCAGCAAACTTTTCAGCATCCCTGATTAATTTTTTTTGCCAGGGCTCCGATTTTGGATAATCATCTTGCCCTTCCAAAAACTTTAAAATGTTTTTTTCTTTCCAGTTAAGATATTCGTTGCTACGGATATCTGAACCAACAAAGTGCATTATCACCCTTTTACCAAATAGTTTATAAGTCGCAAGTTCAAATCGCCTTAGTTTTCGGGTCAAAATAGTTTCGCCGGAAAGGAAGTGGAAAATATCATAGCGAAATAAACTAAAAATAAAAAACCCGAAACAATATAAGTATATTAATAAAGGATGCGTTTTATCTATCGGGCAGGTATAAGTATAGTTGGTTTTATAATGCTCTTCTGGAAGCACGTATTTTGAAAACGATTCGGCTTTAAGTTTATCTGATAAATTTTCATCAATAAATTTAGTGTAAAGCTCTATTCTGTAACCAATATCTACTGCACCGAATAAAATTCTTTTCTTTCGTTTCATTTAATATGGACTCTCAGGATATTTCTCACCGGGTAAAATTAGATAATAATTATGTAACTTTACCTGATGAAATTAAACCTCCTCTCCCTTTTCCTTCTCCTCTCCATAATTATTACTTCCTGCAACACATCGAACAAAGTAGTTTCCTCATCCTTTATTCAAAAGAGAAAATATACAAAGGGTTATCATTTTGATTTATTGGCTAAGAATCAGAAACGAACGAAATCGGTTGCTGATAATCATCAAGCATTGGCAAAACAAATCATCCCTGTAAAGAAAAAAGAAATTGGTTCTTGGGAGGAAAATAGAAAAGCACCAGTTATTTTGAATTCTAATTCAGGAACTTATCAGGATTTTAGCGCATCTCTAGAAATCGGAATGATAATCATCCAGCAAAAGAAAAATGTTTTGGCTGATGGGAATTTTATCCAACCAAAAGATAGTTCCAATGAAAAACCTGATGATAAATCAAATAATATTGCCTTTATTGGATTTCTGCTAAGTTTTATAGGATTGATTTTTATAGTTATCATGTTTTTAATTGCAGTTCAACTTATTGATTTTTTGCCGCTTGCATTCTTGCAATTTTTGCTGGAGGTATTTTTGGTTGGATTGGAAGAAAACAAATAAAGAAAGACCCTTCAAAATATGACGATGAAAACCTATCGATGGCAAATTTTAGCATTATAATTGCCTCTCTTTTAATTTTAGGCATATTCTTTTATTTATTATTCTTTTTATTATTCATTAATGGGAATGGTCCATAAATCTCTCCAAAAATTATTATCCCCATTCCTATCAAAACTAATAGTATCTTTGCCAAGTTGAATGTAAGTAAAACCATCATCGAGCAAATAAATGATTTAAGCTAAATCAGCGGCAACAATAACAGCACGAAATATACAAAGTATAAACCATGATTAACCTCAACGCGCTGATTAAGTTCTATTCCTCATCTTCATATCCCGACTATTCCAATGATTCTTTATGTGTTGCAGATACTTATCTCCGATATATAGATACTTATCTCCATGCCGAAGATACTTATTTATGCTGTATAAATACTTATCTACAAGTTATGAATACTTATCTGCAGTCCGGAAATACTTATCTATTGTTTGTAGATAATTATCTGCTAGTTATAGATAAGTATCTATGGCTCGTAAATGTTTATAGGAGTGATTCAGGAGCATCAATCATCAACCCTAAATAGAATAATAAATAACTAAATAATGATTAATTCACCCAAGAAACTAACACGGTATTTACGAAACAGGAAGGGCATAAATAAGCTGTCTAACAGTGAAATACGACTAATTATTCTGATTGTGTTTCCGATAAAGGATGCCGACCTGGATGGATATTTTAACAATGCGCGAGCGTATCTGACGACGGCATCTGTTCAAACCCGGCTTCATGTGGATGCTGATAAATTTGCCACGCTTAATGGATTAATGGGTGGTGATCGTACTTTTACCGCAAGTCCTCCGAACACAAACGGAACGCCAGATAGCTGGAATTATGTCTATCCGCTCGAAAAAAGCAAAGCTACCTTTACACATCCTTTAAAAACATGGAAAGATAAGCTGGCGGTAAAAATTAAAGCGGCTTTTATGGATATATTTTCTGATATTCCTGATAGCGCAATTAAACAGGTGGACACCGATAATTTATTTATCAAGCCGAAAAGCCAACGTAAAAAACGCACCAATACTCCCACCCAAATTACTGAAAAAGCTTATCCCATGCTGATTCCGCTTGGTGGCGGGCAAATGCGGGTTCTTACTCACAAAGAGAAAAAATCAAAAAGAGGTGCGAAACTGAACAGAAGAGTGGAAATTGAAATCATCTGGATACTCGTGGAACGGAATGATAAGATAACGGTTTTGCCAAGCGATTGCCCGAATAAACAGGTAATCAGCACTGCGAATTTCGTTTTGAATCTTGGTGCAGAAGCAGGCGGGATGCGGTTGGTGCTCTTTGCCCGATGGATTTATGTGAAACACCCGAAACAATCTGGCGGGTTTGGCACAGGAGCAAATAATATAGTTACTTAATCAATCTGTTTTAGTATTTTTGCAGCAAATAAAAAATATATGAAACCACTAGTAGGAATAATAATGGGCAGCAAATCTGATTTCAAACTGATGTCGGATGCAGCCGTGATTTTAGAACAGTTCGAGATACCTTTTGAGATAAGCGTAATCTCAGCTCATCGCACGCCACATGAAGCATTGAAATATGCCGAAGAAGCTGTTGGCAGAGGATTGAAAGTGATAATTGCCGGAGCAGGAGGAGCGGCGCATCTGGCAGGAGTTATTGCCGCACTTACTCCGCTTCCGATAATTGCTGTGCCAATAAAATCATCTAATTCAATCGATGGCTGGGATTCAATTCTCTCCATGCTGATGATGCCAAGCGGTGTTCCGGTAGCCACCGTTGCCCTTGATGGAGCTACGAATGCAGGGATACTTGCAGCACAAATTATCGGCACAAGTGATGCCGCTATCCAAAAGAAAATAGTTGATTACAAAGAAAAATTTAAGGGAAAGATTGCCTCTGCAAATGAAGAAATAAAGAAGGAATCTGCTTTTAAATTTATGGTTAAATAAAAAGATTCAACACTAAGGCACTAAGAACACAAAGAAACACTAAGGATTATTTTTCTTAGTGTTTCTTTGTGTTCTTAGTGCCTTAGTGGTAAAATTCAGGCTTTATAAAACTTATAGAATTGCTTCTTAGCGATTTCTGCCATCATTATATATCCGCAAACAATGGCGAGAACAATGAAAAGGAATTTTATAGGTAGCGGAACAAACCCGAATAAAGTTCCGAGCGGAGTATATGGCAAAATGAAAGTGGTGACTACAATTGCCAATGTTGCTATGAGCAATGCCTTACCTGGTTTGCTGCGATAGAAGGGCTTTCGGGTTCTCACCACCAAAACAATTATGGCTGCCGATACAACGGATTCGAGGAACCACCCTGTTTGAAATTCCTTCTCCGGAGCTTTTAAAATTAATATCAGAACTCCGAAAGTTATATAATCAAATATGGAACTGATGGCTCCGAAAACAATCATAAAGTTTCGGATGAATTTGATATCCCACTTGCGCGGTTTCTGGATTGCTTCGATGTCCACACTATCTGTTGCAATTGTCATTTCAGGGAAATCTGTTAGGAGATTAGTGAGAAGAATTTGTTTTGGTAATAATGGGAGAAAGTTGAGAAATAATGATGCGCCTGCCATACTGAACATATTCCCGAAATTGGCGCTCGTTGCCATAAAAATATATTTCATCGTATTTGCAAAAGTTGTTCGCCCTTCCTTTACGCCTTTTATTAATACACCCAAATCTTTTTCCATTAATACAATATCGGCGGCTTCCTTAGCCACGTCAACGGCATCATCAACCGAAATACCCACGTCTGCCGCATGAAGCGCAGGGGCATCGTTAATTCCATCGCCCATATATCCAACCACATTTCCACACTTTTTAAGGGCGCGGATTATCTGCTCCTTTTGATTGGGTTCAACTTCAGCAAAAATATCTATGTTGTTAATCCGCATGGCTAATGCAGAATCGCTTATCTTCCGAAGTTCACCACCAGTAAGTATCTGTGGATTAACCATCCCGATTTGTTTGGCTACACTCATCGCCACCAAGGGGTTATCACCTGTAATAACTTTCATGGAAATGCCTAAGTTCTTGAGGTTTTTAATGGTATCCATAATGCCTTCTTTCGGTGGATCAAACAGGGTAAGGAACCCAAGAAAAATCATTCCGGTTTCTTTCGATTTATCAATTATAGATTCACTGCCCATGTCCTTATAAGCAAGCCCAAGTGTCCGGAATCCTTGGCTGCTATAGTCCTCAAAACTCTTTTGAATCTTATCCTTGACCGAGGCAATAGGAACAATAGTTCCATCAGAGTTCTCAGCAGAGGTACAAACTTCAATGATATTATTCAAAGCTCCCTTCGAAATAAGTATGTTTTTAGAATCTTTAGTAACAAGGATGCTCAATCTTTTGCGGATGAAATCATAAGGAACTTCATCAATCTTTTTGTAAGATGAAATATCAACTTTCTTAAAGTTTCTGATAGCTTCATCAATTGGATTTACAAAGCCTGATTCTAAGGTTGAATTAAGATATGCATATAGATAAACCTTATCGCTTTCCTTGTCATCAATAGTGTTTGCAGCTTTAAATGTAACAACTCCAGCGGTAATGGTTCCTGTTTTATCGGAACAAAAAACATTCATACTGCCGAAGTTTTCTATTGATGATAATCGCTTGACGATAACCTTTTCCTGAGCCATCTTCTTTGCTCCATGAGAAAGATTTATGGAGATGATTGCAGGCAATAATTGAGGCGTCAGTCCAACAGCAAGCGCAAGAGAAAAAAGAAATGAATCAAGGACAGGCTTATGAAGGAGAACATTGGTGGCAAAAATAACAACCACTAAAATCATCGTAACCTCCATCAATAAATAACCGAATCGTTTAATGCCTCTCTCAAAATCCGTCAAAGGAGGAGCGGACTTTAACCTATCGGAAATCTTCCCGAATTCAGTATTTAATCCTGTTGAAACGATTACCGCTTTTGCCGTTCCGCTCACCACATGAGTCCCCATAAAAAGCATGTTATCACGATGACTGATTTGGGCATCAACAGGAGTTACTCCGGCTTTCTTTTCAGCAGGAAATGTTTCACCGGTCAGCGATGCCTCATCAACAAAAAGATCCTTCGATTCGATTATTAAACCATCGGCAGGGATAGCATCTCCGGCATTAAGAATTACAATATCGCCAGGCACAACTTCTTCAGTAGGTATCTGTATTTGCTTACCATCTCTCAACACGTCAGCTTTTATTTGAACGATGGCTAATAGTTTCTGAATGGCATCCGACGCCCCCTTTTCCTGCCAGAAACCAAGCAACCCGCTTGCAAGGACTATGGCAAGAATAATGATGGCATCAGTTGGGTCGCTTAATGAAAACGAAAGGATGCAAGCGATGAGCAGTATAATAATAATAGGACTTTTGAATTGATTTATCAGCAGCATGAAAGGAGTTGTCCCGCCCTTGGATTTGAGGGTATTTGCTCCATAGCTCCTCAATCTTGACGCTGCTTCTGATCCGCTCAAGCCATTAGATGTAACATTGAGTGTCTTTAGCACGTCTTCAGTTGGAAGACTCCAGAAATTTGGAATGTTTGTATTCATGTATTGTAATTTGTGGGTACAAAGTTAGGGAATAAATGAGGACGAATAACGTTAATAGGTCTGGATAAGATTATTCTGAATCGATAATTGGTTTCAAAAATATCTATAACTATTCACTTTTCGCTCCTATTTAATTCCTAACTTTGCCCTCTTATTTTCATTTTATGATTACCTACGACCCCAAAGAATTAAAAACAAGTCATCTTCACAGCATCCTTTTATATAGTGTTGCGCCACGTCCGATAGCGTTTGCGAGCACTATTGATAAGGATGGGAATCCCAATCTTAGTCCATTTAGTTTCTTTAATTGTTTTGGCTCTCATCCACCTATTTTAATCTTTTCTCCTGCCCGTAGAGTGCGTGATAACACTACAAAGCATACGTTACAAAATGTTTTTGAAACAGATGAAGTGGTGATAAATGTGGTGAATTATGCCATTGTTCAACAAGCATCATTGGCAAGTGTGGAATATCCAAAGGGGGTGAATGAGTTTGTAAAAGCAGGGTTTACGCCTATAGAATCTGTAAAAGTAAAGCCATTCAGAGTAAAAGAATCACCTGTTCAGATGGAATGTAAAGTAAAACAAGTGATAGAAACAGGGCAAGAAGGTGGTGCCGGAAACCTGATTATATGTGAAGCTGTGTTGATTCATGTCAATGAAAATATCATGGATGCTGATGGACATATTGATCAGCAAAAAATTGATTTGGTAGCTCGGATGGGAGGAGATTGGTATTGCCGTGCATCAGGAAATGCTTTGTTTAAAGTGGAGAAACCCAATACAAAAATCGGTATCGGCATCGATTCAATTCCTGCATCAATAAGGAATAGTCATATCCTCACCGGCAATAATCTCGGGCAATTGGGAAATGTGGAAGAATTGCCTTCAAAAGCAGCTATTGAAGCATTTAAAACCGAGGATAAGATTGTAAATATCCTCGAAGATATAACTTATGATAAGCAAAGAAAGGAGACGGAAATTCATCTCCTGGCAAAGAATTTTCTGGATAAAGGATGCGTGATAGATGGATGGAAAACTTTGCTGGCGATAAACGATTAGCAGTTTCGGGAGTCTGATTAAGAAATTGTTAAGTAAAAATAATTAACCCCTGATAAGGAAATTTTAAGTAATTTTGACAAAAGAGTTTTTATGGATATTGAAATAAAGAAA
>Ga0207096_1079_pt1 | contig 17963 bp, 8 predicted proteins | sample Alteio_BWMinHeat_86_FD_153547 | JGI IMG/M metagenome (GOLD analysis project Ga0207096, IMG submission 153547) | Enriched cells from forest soil in Barre Woods Harvard Forest LTER site, Petersham, Massachusetts, United States -... | ecosystem: Environmental > Terrestrial > Soil > Temperate forest >...
CAGTAAGTCCTGATGGAACTAAAGTATATGTTGCAAATGAAAATTCTAGTACAATAAGTGTAATAAACACCGCTACTGATACTGTATCGGATATAATTGTGTTAGGTAATTCTTATGGTCCTATTGCTTTTGGAAACTTTATCTCCACATATATTACTTGTATCCCAGGAATACCATCTCCAGTAAGCGGCAATACATATGTTTGTGCAGGTTCAGTGCAAACATATTCAATTAGTACAGATACATTGGCAACAAGTTACATATGGACAATTCCAGGTGGATGGAATGGCTCATCTACAACAACATCTATTACGGTTACCGCAGGTACATCAAGCGGAACAATTAGTGTAACAGCCAATGATACTTGCGGAAGCAGTGGTGCACAAACATTATTTGTAGTTGCAAATAGTGTAACTGCATCTCCATGTCCCATTTACCCTGATAGTTTTGCAATGGCAGGTAATGTTATTACCTATTGGGTTGATTCTGTTGCCGGAGCAACTTCTTATACCTGGACATTACCAAGTGGATGGACAGGGTCTTCTACTGCAACTGCTATTACAGTAACTGTTGGTGCTTCGGGCGGTACTATTTGTGTAGTTGCAAATAACGCATGTGGTACAAGTGGAGCTTGTTGTATGCAGGTATCTGTGGTTAATTGTTACGCTGCTTTTAATCTTTATGCTGATACAACTATCCTTCATCATTATTTTATAACGGATACTATAATGGGTGTTCCGCCCATTCATTATCTATGGACATGGGGAGATGGAAATCAAGATACTATTGCTTTTCCAAGTCATACCTATGCCGATTCAGGAATCTATACTATATGTCTATCTATAACTGATTCAACTGGATGCACAAGCACTTACTGCGATTCATTATATCACATCATGCGAACAACGAATTATATGGTTTATATAGATGTTATTCCAAATATAATGACTGCTTTAACAACAACTGATGCTAAGAATGTAATTAGAGTTTATCCTAATCCGGCCACCTCAACACTCGCACTATATTCTCAACTCTCAATTCTCAACTCTCAATTCATTATTACAAATATATTGGGAGAAGAAATCTATCATCAACCAATAAATAATACAACTCAAACAATAATAGATGTTTCTCAATGGAGTAATGGGGTTTATATTTATCAATTAAGGGGCGAGAAAGAAACTGTGAGGGGGAAGTTTGTAAAGGAATAAAGTTAATCATTAATAAAAAAAGATACTATGAAAAGAATCATTACACTAATCTTAATTCTCTTTGTTAACGTCATAAAACTTAATGCTCAATCGTTCCTGAATCCCTCGGTGGAAGACTGGGGAAACAATACGCAATGTTATGTAAATACTCCACCTACTAACTGGATTGAATATTCTAATGGCGGAATTGGCGTTGATGAAGCAAACTTTACGTATTGCCCTACCACTATTCCTAATCATGCTGCCAATGGAAATGTTTATGCACGGTCGTATGCAGCTTCGGACACATCAGGTGAGGGAATGTATCAGAATGTTTCAGGTTTTCTTGTAGGAACTACTTATGCAATTACCTTTGAGTATGCGGGTTCTAATCTATATGGAGGAACTGATAATTGTAAGTGGCATCTTTTTATTAATGATGTTGATGTTTATCAGACTCCTGTTTTCAGTTCATCAGATTCTATCTGGACACCCGGTTACTATCAATTTACTGCAGCAGATACAATGTATAAAATTGGAGTGAGAGCCTATTCCATGGTGACAAATGGCAGTGCAGCAATAGATAATTTCGGCATCCATGAAGTAGTAACCGGAATAGAAAATATTGATGCAGAGAATAAAATCATTGTTTATCCTAATCCGGCTACCAGTGCTTTAACAATAAGCCAAACTGTTATTTCTGCAAAGGCGGAATCTCTTATTATTACAGATATTACAGGAAGAGAAATCTATAATCAACCAATAAGCAATACGCTAAATATAATAGATGTTTCTTATTGGAGTAATGGAGTTTATATCTATCAACTTCAAGGAGAAAAAGAAACTGTGAGAGGGAAGTTTGTGAAACAATAAATAAAATCTATTGTAATCCTCCGGTTGTAGTATCATACCAATCTTTCTTCCTCACCAGTTTTAAATCCTGGAGGATGGATGATTTAACATTTATCTGGAAGCTATAACTTTGATGGCTTCCGAAAGGAACCCAATTCAGGTGCATCTCCCAGCAATGAAGATCGCGGTAAAAACTCAAGGAAGAATAAGAAATATCGTGCGCAACAAAATCATACCCTGATGTGAAAGCGATTTTCCATTTAGGAGTAAGTTTAAGATCACCGGTAAAGTTTAAAACCTGTGTAATAGGAGAGGTAAGAGTTGAATTTATACTCTTATTATAGTATAGATTGTAATTAACACTCAGGTTCCAGGGAATCTTAAAATCAATATAATCTCCGGGGTGTTTAGCTACATTTTCCTGTTCCTGTGTTGTTCCTTTCTTTGATGTCTGTGGTTTCAAAGCATCAGGATTCAAGGCAAAACTGCAGGTTGCGCTTGCATTAGTAATAGTTCCGATGGATTTGTTTTTATCATACATGTATTTGTTAACATCTCTGCCCAAAGAATCATATTGGTAAGGATCAAGACTTGCAGCAGCAGATATTTGAACCTTTTCGAAAAGAGTTGTTCGCCCTTGCATTGATATATGAGATAACTTTAAACTATCGGCGACAAAATTATAACTTCCACCAATACTGAGACTTTCAAATATCTTTATCTTTTTAGTGCCCTCAGATGTATCTGTATGTGTTTTTACTTTCATCTCAAGGTTATTATCCAGATTAAAGCCTATTGTATTGGATTCACCGGATGATGGTGGACCAAATATACCATTTTGAAAGTAAGAATACTTTTGTGACAATGAATCATTATAGTTATGAATGGTTTCATAATATTTAAAGTTTGGCATTGAAAAGTCGGGGCGGTAAGTAAAGCTCATAGAAGGTGTTATTACATGACGAATGGCAACAATATTACCTGTCTTGAAAGCATACATACCATATATAGTAGTGGATAAACTTGCTGATGCAGAACCATCGCCCGCTCTTTTAAACCCATGTTGAGGAATTACGTTAATACTATCAGCATTAGGATAATATTGTTCTTTAATCGATTCAATATACCATCGTTCGTTCCATGTCAGGTTTGGTGTGAGCGTAAAGTTTTTCAGTACTTTAAAGGAAGTAGAGATAGGAATTACATGATCCACACCATTAGTAAACTGGTCAATGTTTATTTTCTTCGGGAATAAACTATCATAAGTTTTAAGATTGTTTTCGAGCTGGCTGGAAGAACTTATGCTTATCTTTTCATACCATTTCTGAGTGCCGGTATTGTTTGAGTTTTTAAAGGGATAGATACTAGACATATTAAAACTTAGATTCGGTGCACTCACGTCAATTTCCTTTGTAAAATCATTCTGAGTATGAGTAATACTTGCGGAAAGATGGAAGGGAGAAGTTCCAAAATCTTTTGAATAAGATATAGAGGAAGCAAAGGTATTGGTAAGAAATCCAGTTCCTGATGAAAGTGTATTGGTAAAATAAGATGTACTGCTTAGGTTCACACTTGCAGAGAACATACTACCTGGTCTTGCTTTAGGGTCTTGAGAATGATGCCAGATAATATTGTAATCATGCGATGTGCTTGATGTTGCAGGCACTTCAGGGTCACCGATTTGGGTGAAGGACTTCTTATATTCAAATGTTCCGCTATAATGATAGCGATTGGAATAATCGGAAGATAAATCATAAGCCCAACTACCTTTAGTATAAATATCGCCTCGAACAGCAGCATCAAAATGATCGCTTAATCCAAAGTAATACCCACCTCTCTGTAAATAAAAGCCTTGAGTTGGAGAATCTCCATAAGTAGGAATTATAATTCCCGATGCCCTGCCTGTTTTACTCGGAAACAAACCAAAAGGAACAGCAATGGGAAACGGAACATCCCCGATGACGAGATACGCAGGACCGGTAATGATCTTTTCTCCCTGGATTACCTTTAATTTATGTGCTGCTATATAATAATCAGGTGTATCTTTATCACACGTAGTATATTTACCGTCTTTCATATAAGAACTGTTACCTGATTCTTTTTTTACAAGTTCCCCATGTATGTATCCATCACCTTGCTTAGTGGTAACATGTGTTATCTTACCTTTTTTAGTATCAAAGTTGTATTTTATAGTAAAGGCATTGAACTTATCACTCTTCTCGCTAAACACAGGCATACCGACATAATCACCGCTACTATCCCTTAAAAACTCTCCGGTACTATCTCTCCTTCCTTCAGCATAGACAGTATGTTCGGTCCAGTTTATCTCTATATAATCAGCATTTAAGGTAATGTCTTCGTAGTCAACCTGTGCATTTCCGTAAAGAAAAACTTTCTCATTAGCTATATCATAAACGATGGTATCTTTGGCTTTATACTTCACTTTTGACTTAATGGCGCTTGTTGATATGTCTGTTGATACTTTTGTGGTATCTTTTTTTACCGTATCATCTTTGGCGGTATCTTTGTAAGGTGAATAAAGAGGAATAGTTGAAATGTTAAAAGTACTGAAATCAATTGAATATGCGTTATATCCCTTCATGGAAAAGGATATCATACAGATGAAGAACACGGTTAATTTGACTATTTTCGCAACCAATTATGAAAAGCGTTTGTGAAGTTAGACATTCAAATTGGCGATAATATTAATGACGGAGAAGAAAAAGAGATTTTTATACACATTGCAAAACTAACTAAAATTAAACTTAATTGAATAAGAAACTGTTTCTTTTATCATTCTTTACCTGTATTGTATCCGTTTCGGTATCTGATAAACCGGTACGAAGCAAAAATTACACCATAAAAAAAGTAGTCATTGATCCTGGGCATGGTGGAAATGATTCAGGATGTCTTGGTTCATCCTGCCAGGAAAAGAATATTGCATTAGCAATTTCCCTTAAGTTTGGGCGATTGATTGAAGAGAACTTCAGGGACATTAAGGTTATTTATACACGCACTACCGATAAGTTTGTTGATTTAGGAGAACGTGCAGAAATATCAAACCGTGAAAATGCTGATTTGTTTATATGTATTCATTGTAACTCTTCTCCCGGAGGCAGTGCTTATGGTATTGAGACTTATGCAATGGGAATCTCTAAATCTGATGCAAATCTTAATGTAGCTAAACGTGAAAATGCATCAATTTTATTGGAAGATAATTATGAGAAGAATTATAACGGCTTTAATCCTAACTCGCCTGAATCAAATATTGTTTTTACTTTATATCAGAATGCTTTTCTTGACCAGAGTTTATCTTTAGCAGCGAAAATTCAACATGAAGTAGGGTTAGCAGGGAGATTTGACAGGGGTGTTAAACAAGAGCGATTCTTAGTTCTTTGGCGTACCACAATGCCAAGCATTCTTGTCGAAACAGGTTTTCTAACCAATCCGACAGAAGAAGCATTTATGAAAACCGAAGATGGTCAGAATATAATAGCAACGGCAATATTCAAAGGGTTTAAAGCATATAAAGCGGAAGTTGAAAGTGGGGTAGGAGTGAAGGTACCCAAAATCAATAAAGAAACTAATGATGTTGTTAATCCTCCTCAAAAGAATAAGATTGAAGGACTAAACTTATATAAGGACACCATTTCGATTACTAAGCAATATGTTGCCCCAAAGAAGGACTCTGTTCCGGTTGTAAAAGAAGTTAAAACAATTCCCAAAGATACTGTTGAAACAAAGAGCCCTACAAAAGAAAATATTGTTTCAACTACTGATAACGATACCTATTTCACAGTTCAGATAGCCATCTTACCATCTCCTGTGCCTGTAACTTCTCCTAAATTTAACGGAATAGATAATGTGCGGATGGAAAACTGGGGTGGCAATACTTATAAATACATGGCAGGCAAGGAAAAAGATTTTAACAAAATAACTATTATTCAAAATCAGCTTAGAACAAAGGGCTTTCCCGATGCTTTTGTAGTGGCATATAGCAATGGAAAGCGAATAACTGTGAGAGAAGCATTATTAATTCTCGATAAAAAGAATTAGTTTTACACCCTCAAAAATAATTACAATTTGAAAATATCTAAAGAAATAAAAATAGGATTCATTTTTGCTGCAGGAGCATTCATTCTTGTATGGGGTATTAATTTCTTTAAAGACAGGCACCTGTTCTCAAGTAATCGTACGCTTTATGCTGTTTACAAGGACATTGCAGGGCTTACTCCTGCGAACCCTATCATTGTTAACGGTATGAAAATAGGGCAGATTGATGATGTGTATTTTACAAAAGATACCACAGGAAAAATTGTTGTGCGAATGATAATTGACAATAAACTCATTGATATACCAAGAAATTCTACCGCCCGCATCATTACTTCTGATATAATGGGTGCAAGGAAAATGGAGATTGTACTGGGTAATGATTATCAGCATCTGGCTCAGCAGGGCGATACACTTCCTTCGTCTGTTCAAACGAGTATCCTTGACGTGGTAAGTGAACAATTTGCACCAGTAAAAGAAAAGGCTGAAAGAACAATAGCATCTCTTGATTCTGTATTGGTAGTCATAAAAGATATTTTTAATAAAAAGACTCAAAGTGATTTGCAGGAGGCTATGTCTAGTCTTAATAATATGATTCATTCAATAGAGCATGCAACGAAACAAGTTGATGTATGGGTGGCTAAGGATGGTAAACTGAATACTATATTTGGTAATATTGAATCTATCTCAACTAATATCAGGAATAATAACGATAAGATAACAAAGGTGATAAAGAACTTCTCTGATATAAGCGATTCGCTTGCTAAAGCTAATTTTGCTGCCACAATTAACAATGCCAATCAAATACTTTCTAATGCCAATGATATTATTGCAAAAATAAATAAAGGAGAAGGCACTATGGGCTTATTGATGAATAATGATAGTCTGTATAATGGATTAAGTCGATCTGCAGCTGACCTTGATAAACTATTGAAAGACCTTAAAGAAAACCCTAAAAGGTATATCAACTTTTCTTTGTTCTGATAAGATATTCGACTCTTATAACAAAAAAAAATCCCCGATGTTAGTCGAGGATTTTTCAATTATCTATTTATAATTACTTACCTGCTCATATAACTCTGAATAGTACTACCTGGTCCTTCGCCCAATGAACCATCTGCAAAAATCTGAATATCATAAAACACACCTGGGGTTAATCCTGTAATAACCATTTTTAATCCTTTTTTGGTACCTATTATAGTATAAGCACCTCCGCCACCTGTAACTCTTCCTCGGGCAATATAACCTTGCGCCCCTTCTACTGCTAAATATTTTGCAACTATATTTCCAGGATGTCCGTTATCAGAAAATACTACATTCAACACTTTTGTCATCTTAAATTTAGGACCACGGGTTAATTTGTTTGCAGTTACACCAACGCTTTCAAGTATAGCTAAATCATTAGTACATGTGTTGGCAATATAGATACACAATTGTTTCATCAATAATTTTATCTGGGCTAAATAAATATTAGCATTGATGTAATCTTTACTGTCATGAGCATTATTGTATAAGTCAATCATATCATTAATAGTGATAAGTGTCGGAAAAGGAGTAGGATAATGAGTACTGGTCGACATTAAATTAAGAACCTTATTAATGTATGTAAAATATTTTGCCCTGCTCAATCTTTGAAAACCAAGATTTACAGTATAAACATTAGTAGTGGTAATAGTAAATGCTTTAATAATAGCATCTTTGGCACGTTTTAAAATACTTCCTTTTTCTTTTGCAGCAATAATCCTACGCTTTCTTTTGCTGCCCGAAGCCTGTTTTACTTTCTGCAGAGGACCGACATTATTGTCGATGTGTCTCTGTTTAATTGATTTACTCATTTTTTTTATAATTATATTATTTATTGTATTTAATCTCTTTTACGGTAACATTTAAAAAAGGTTTCAAAAACAGCAAATTATTTTTAATTATTTCAAATTTTGATAAAATTTATTTTTAAAAATATTATGAAAATCTTGATAAAATGTTTACCTGAAAGACGCTTTTCAGATAGGGATAATTAAATAAATAGTATCTTAGAAACAGAAAATTCCTTAGCTTGCAAATTTCATTCGCAGTATATCGAATGACGTTCGCAGTATATCGAATGACATTCGCAACGTATCGAATGACGTTCGCAACATATCGAATTTCATTCGCAACATATCGAATGGCGTTCGCAGTATATCGAATGGTGCTCGATAGGTTGTTTTTGATAAAAAACAAGTGGTTTTGAAGCTAAAAAGGTGTAATATACTTAATATAAACTACGCCGAAATCCTTATCAACAATGGGTTCTAAGTGTTTTTAGATAAGATTTTCATAAAACAAATCGCCTCTTTCAGTTTTGAAAGAGGCGATTCTTTGTTGGATGAAATGAATGATGTGTTATTGTGTTTTAACCATTCGTTTGGTATCAATTACTTTGTTGTTAATTATTAAAGAATAAGAATAAACTCCATTTGCGAGATTAGCAGAAGTAACATTTAATTCTCCCATACCTGTTTCTGTGATGGTAAATACTGACATTTCATTGCCGTATTCATCAAAGAAACTGATTTGTGCATTGGTAATGTTTCCAGGAATGAAGTACTTAATCTTTGTACCGCCATCTCCTCCAAAAGGATTGGGTTGGTTCTGGAAGAGAATTGGCGAACTGCTCATACTGTTTAAATCAATGGTATGAATGTTAACATTGTTTCCATTACCGTTATTGTTATTATCACCACCATTAGAAGTGCGGCTTCCACTATTACAACAGTTATTTATTTGTGTTGTAAGATTGTTGATTTGGTTTTGCAAATCACTAACTGTTGAATTTAAGTTATCAATCTGGCTTTTCTGTGCTTGTTTTGCGGAATCGAGTTGCTGAATTGCACGGACTGCAATGGGCGTGATTTCGGCATAATTAATTCCTTCATAGTTAATACCTGCAGTAATTACATTTCCTAAACTGTCGAAAGTTGGTGCCATTGAAGTTTTGTCTGTAAGCTCTGGCAAAAACTGGTCAACATCTTGCGCCACAAAACCCCATTGCTTTGCACCAGTGAAACGCATTTGAGGATAATCAGATGTTTTCCAAAAATAGGTTTTAGGAGCAAATTGATTGATGATCACAAGTGCATCTGCAATAGGAGTTATGTTTTGTTTAAACTGTTGGTCCGAAGTTGTAAAAACAGTGGCATGACACTGACCAATTACATTCACTTTACCATTGAAATAACCAGCCCATGAATTGGCATTTGTTGTATCTGTAAGAGGGATTGTTCCATAAACTCCATAGTTAAAATTATATTTCCCTGTATCAATACATGTTGCACTTCCATACACTCCATAATTATATACAGAATCACCTAGAATATGAAGTCCAACAACATGACCATCTGCTACTCCTTCAACGCCATAAAATTTTTTTCCTGCAGTCCCTGTTGCAATTCCATAAAGACCAATATTACTAGCGGCTCCGGAATCAACAAAATAACCTGCATAATTACTTCCATTAGCTCCATTGGTTAACGAATAAATTCCATAACTGGAAATTGGTCCTGATTGAAATACATCTTTATTAATTACTCTTAATGCAATGGGTATAGAAGAAATTGCACCAACATTAGATCGAATAATATCAACCCTGGCACCTAAAGTTGAACCGCAATCATACCCGAATCCAACACTATTAATACCTATTCCTCCAGAACTATTCGTATAAGATGGCTGCCCTGAAAAGTAAACATTATTTGAATCAAGATTAATACCTATATTATTACCAGGTCCATTGGTTAAAGAATTACCCGGGCAGGGAGCAAATCCTTGAGAGGTATCTTTAACATAAATAACATTTCCGCTCGTATCCACAGCCAATACACCTGGTCCCGGGTTAGCCTGTGTAGAACATTTTGCAGTCATATCTCTGAATCGTAATCCGCTAAACCCAATACCGCTTCCGGCAGGCGGTGCATCAAAATGATAACCTGCCGAAGCACCTGTCCAGGTTCCATAATTTATTTCAAGTTTATTCTGAGGACCAAATTGAACTGCATCATTCGACAATCCAATTCCAACAGAATAATTATTATCAGCAAGAATCATTTTATGGTCATGGGTTACAATTGTATTTGCACCAATTGCAATAGAATTACTAAGAGTAGTATAATTGTTTATTAATTGGGCATTTCCGCCCAGATATAAATTTGAGTCTCCTGAAATTTGGTAAAGTCCAGCCGAATCACCATAGAAAGAATTACATGCTCCTGAAGTTAAGTTAAATGCAGCGTAATCTCCTGACAAAACATTGTTTTCTCCATTATTAACATCACCCGTTCTCCATCCTACACATACATTTGAATATCCGGTTGTTGAACTTGATGAACAATGATCTCCAACATAAGTATTCAAAGCACCTGTCGTATTACTTGCACCGGCTTCTTTTCCATAAAAGGAATTTCCATTTCCAGTAAGATTACTTTGCCCTGTTTTATAACCCACAAAGGTGTTCCATCCACCGCCAGTATTGTCCTTCCCGGCATACGCCCCAACAAATACATTATCAGAAAATGTAGTTGAATATCCTGCTAAATAACCTACGCAAACATTGGTATTTCCTTCAATATTTAAGAACAGAGCACTATCTCCAATACTTGTATTTTGATAACCGATGGTATTGTTGAAACCGGAACTATAGCCGTAGAAGGCATTACTATATCCAGTCGTAATTCCAACCCCGGATAAATAACCACCGAAGACATTACAAACTCCATTGTTATGCAATATTGTTGTATCTCCGATCATGTAGCAGCCTATGTAATTGTTGACTGAATTGGGGTAGACAATTAGGGTGTCAATTGAAATGTGCTTTGCTACACTTAATTGATACGGAGGGTGAACAATGCCGCTTCCTACTCTTTGATTAAGTGGGTTTGTATATAAATAAGGAGGTGTTAAATTATCCCATTGTGCATAAATATTATTAACTGCGAGAATTGATAATACACATATTATCAGGATTCTCATTTTTACTGTACTTTTCATTGTTTTATATTTTTATTAATTTAAAATTTAACGTTTGATTTTTATATATTATTTTAATGATTAAAACGCCACCATTAATGTTACCAATAGGAATTTTTTCAAGTGTTTCAAATATCTTTTGCTTAAAGAAAAGCTCCCTGCCAAATACGTCATATATTGTAATACTATAAGGTTCATTTAAGCTAGCAAAATCAATATTCACATAATCAACTCCAGGATTAGGATAAATAGAAATAGTTGGATGATTGGAAATTTCTTCAATCCCAGTCCAGTTATAATTATATGTATATGCGGAATCGGTGGAGACACATATATCATCAACATAATAATAAGCTACTTGGGAATTACCAGATATTTGTATTGATGTAGTGAGGGAATCTGTGAAAAAATTTCCAATACTTATGTATGAATAAATGGAATCCGCAATAAAAGAACCTCTTATCCTTGTCCAATTTGTCGTATCTGTAATTATTGTATTCGTATAAATTTGCGAACAATTACAAGGTAACATATTGCTATTTATATAATTTAAAGTTGAAAAAAGCACGCCTAATTTATTAACAGCACAGTAATCAGTTCCATTTCCTGCTGCTAGGCTAACTTTTAAATTAATAAAATATTTTGTGCCTATTTGTAAAGGACTTGCCAGAGTTGTGCCTAAATATTCTCTAACACCAGAAGTGCCATATTTTGCTGGAAAACCAGCATATCCGTTCCCAGAAGCTGGGTATTGATAACCCCAAAAATTAAGTGGAACTTCAACATCCGGATGTGTCAAATCACAAGCATTAAAATAATCTGGAGTAGAGCTAACATTATACCAGCCGACTGCATAAGTTATTTGCGATAAACTATTTGGACAGGTATCATAAATTTCAAAACTTGGATTAGGAACAAGATTCTGTGATTTCATTAAAGAATAACTGAACAAGCAAACAACAATTATAAATATAGTTTTCATAACATATGTATTTAAATTATTTAAGAATGTAAAGGTACAATATATTTATTTATCAGGGTGCTCGTGTTATATTTCTTAGATTATACATTTTAGTTTTACTATTTCTATAAAACAACGGCGGGGAAAACTGCCACTGTTTAGGAGGTTCGTCCAAGAACCCGTACCACATTTGACAATGCCCCCGCCTGACGGAGGACATTTAAACTTCAAATGTGGCACTTAATACTTTGTATTTTGAAACTTGGACGATTCCCTAAACAGTATTTTTAAACGCCTTTATTTTAATTTATCTTTTTACATAGCTTATTGCGTTAATTTTAACGTGGTAAAAGTAATAATAAAATAATTAAGATTCTAACGCTATTATAATTTTGCGCAAATCCTGACATAGTTTCGGTAAATCCCGACAAAAGAATTTACGAATTGAAATAATAAAAGCAACTGTGAGAGGGAAGTTTGTGAAAGAGTAAAGAATAAAATCGACTTTAATATATCGTTTTTTTTATATCCCTAAGTCATAAAGGAGAAATACCTCTAAGTTTGAGTCATAGAAATAAACACCTCTTTTAACATTATATTGTTAGTCCTTTTAAAAATAAATTTGTGTGGCGTTTTTATTTTCCGTAATATTGCATAAACCCTTAGTATCAAATGAATATATTTAATCCCTGCCCTCCCTGATAGAATTCCCTTTGTTCTTCTGAAAATTATATTCAATCTTAAATCGAAAAAAAATATTAATCTAAATAAAAGTAAAAATTATATGAAAAATTCAATTACCAATTCGAAAAACAAAAACCTTGCTGCTTTTGGTGCAAACAGGTTTATTCTGATAGCATTAATTGCTATGGCGTTCTTTATTTCAACAGCAGGAAAATCAAAAGCGCAAAATGTCAACATTCCTGATTCTAATTTCTTAGCCGCACTTATTAATCTTGGTTTTGACACCAATAACGATGGCCAGATATCGTATTCGGAAGCTGCAGCGGTTACCTATATTGATGTAACAGGCTCAAATATTTCTGATTTAACAGGGATAGAGGCATTTATCAACATTACCGATTTATATGTCGGCTCAAATAATTTAACAAGTATTAATGTATCTTCAAATACGGCACTTGTTAATTTTGATTGCGATGGTAATTCTTTAACAGGTTTAAATGTATCTTCTAATCCGGCACTCGCTTACCTGGTTTGCTATACCAATCAAATAACAAGTCTTAATGTATCCTCCAATCCATCATTGGGTTACCTGGATTGCAATTCCAATTTAATAGCAAGTCTGAACATAACAAGTAATCCATCTCTTACTTACCTTGATTGCAGTACAAACTCATTAAACAGTCTTGATGTTCATGTAAACACATCTCTAACGAATCTTTTTTGTTTCAGCAATGAAATCAGTAGTTTAAATATTATGGCAAATACTGCTCTTCAACGGTTTGATTGCAGCAATAATTTATTAACAAGCATTGATGTATCAAAAAACACGGCGCTTGTTTTCTTGTTTGTTAATAATAATCATATAACGAGTCTGGATGCACACCTTAATAACAATCTTCTTATCTTTCATTGCCAGAATAATCTTTTGACCAGCCTGAATATTCAAAATGGAAATAACACAGCAATATCAGGGACATCGAATAGCTTTGATGCTTTAAATAATCCAAGTCTTACTTGTATACAAGTTGATAATGTTGCATTTTCGCAAGGAACCTGGGTAGATGTAGATCCTACGGCAAGTTTCAGCACCAATTGTTCACCATGTAATATTTCTGCTCCTGTTATAACAGTAGTTAATAATTGTAACGGAACATCAACATTAACAGCAACAGGTGTTACCGGAACACTTGCATGGAGTAACGGAGGAAGTGATAATCCACATACTGTAACTTCGGCTGGTAACTATACAGCAACACAAACATTAAATGGCTGCACAAGCCCTGTAAGTAACTCCGTATCTGCTACTCCACATACTAATCCTGCTTGCAGTATATCGGGCAGTTCAAGTGTATTGGGTGCAGTTGCAAATACTTTTACGGGACCTGCCAATATGGATTCTTACTCATGGTCGGTTAATGGAGACGGTTCTAGTATTTCAGGGTCGTCTTCAGGATCATCGGTATCTATCTCATCTTCTTGTAATTCTGGCTCCTATACGGTGAATGAAACAATAACAAAAAATGGATGCAGCAGCAATTGCAATATGGCTGTGAGCGTAGCAGCAAGTGGAACAATAACAGTTTATTCATCTTTATACACTACAGGTGATGGAAACCATCCATCGGTTACCAAGTCCGCATTATTGACAAATTTAAAGGTATTCAGTAAGCACACTTGCGGTGACCCTGATAATAATCAAAATCATTATTCAAATATATGGAATGGCACAACGGGTTTAATTACCAATGTATCAATCAGTAATCCTGTACTTGTAACTTATGGAGGAGGTCCTGCATATAAATATGTAGTTACTGTTCCTATTGCCGAATCATATTTGATTATTGGTCGCTCTACTATTTCGTCAAATCATTGCGATGGCGGAACTTGCACTATATATACAGGTGAAAGAGTAGGGGACCATGATGACGGAGACGATTTAGATGCTTGTTCAAACAATGAAGTACGATTCAATACAGTAATAAAGGATAAAGACGGAAAATGTAAAGAAGGTGTAAATCAAGTTGAGCATGGTTCATTATTGTTAATAATTTCTCCGGCTACGCTTGAATTTACTGATTCTACTGATAATCTTCCTGTAGTTTATGAATCTGTTGATGGTAACTGGGATGTTGAGGTACAACCAACGCCTCCTTATGGATTTTATGCATCTCCCGACGGTTCTCTTTCCACAAGTGTTCAGGACAGCGTGATAAATGGGGTTCAGTTCACGATTATAGATACAGGAAGTGTTTGGACAAATACTGAACTTAAACATACTATTCAACATAAAGGCTCTAAAAGAATTGTATTTTCTCACCCTGCTATGGTAAACAACAGGACTAATAAATTGGTTGGAATAACTATTCAGCCTAATCCTGCCAATGATAATATCCGGATTCTACTGCCGAATTTTGAAGGATTAGCTACTGTTTATGCTTACAATATCTTCGGGCAAAAAATAATTGAGCAGCCCATATCATTATTTGATGGAGCTTCAGCTTCTTTAGATATATCTTCTTTGCCAATGGGTGTTTATTTGATTTCTGTTGAAAACTCTACCGGAAGGGTGTCAACTAAGTTAATTAAGGAAAATTAATCTTCGGAAAGGTATAAATTTCTCTCTCGAATAGAAAAAGAGGCTGTCAATATTGGCAGCCTCTTTTATTTAATTCCATGGTCTGATAAAAGCTGAAAGAGGGCGATATGAACCTTTTCAGAACCCTTTTTATTGATGACATTATTGTTATTTCCTGATAATCTTTGTTAGCTGGAATTTGTATAATGATTATTTTATTATCTTTGCCCTCTTTAAATAAAATAGATTTTAAACAATTAAATTAAAAAACATGAGAATATTTACTCTGAAACTCAAAAGAAGTTTGTTACTGCTTTCATTGTTAATTGCTGCCGGGCAGATGATATATGCACAATTTCCGGTTATCAATTCATTTAACCCTGTAAGAGCTTGTTCGGGTTCAGGAATAAACGATACCCTTTTTGGAACAAACTTATCGGGAGCAATTAGTGTGAGCTATAATGGTACTGGTGCCACAATTATATACGATAGTAACGATACTCTTATTGCAATTGTGCCAAATGGAGCAACAACAGGTAATATTTCCATTCTTACCATCAATGGTCCGGCGTCAAGCAGTACTGTATTTACAATAGATACTATTCCTGCTCAACCAGGACCTATTACCGGAAATACAACTATTTGTGGTGGAGGTACTCAAACATATTCTGTATCTCCTGTTTCCGGAGCTACAAGTTATATGTGGACTTTACCCACAGGATGGACAGGAAGTTCTACATCTAATTCAATTTCGGTTACGCCCGGATTTGGAAGCGGAACAATAAGCGTTACAGCACAAAATGAATGCGGATCGAGTCCGGCACAAACACTAACAGTTAATGTCTATAACTCACCTAATCCTATAATTACAGGATTAACTAATACCTGTACAGGGGATTCGATAAAACTAATGGTTGGAACTTATGCTTCTTATAGTTGGAGCACAGGTTCTACGGTTGATAGTATTTATGCTCATAGTTCTGGTACTTATTCAATTACCGTTACCGATACAAACGGATGCACTGGTTCAGCATCTAAAATTTTGCTTTTTGGTACTAATCTCTCTCCTGTTATTAGCGGTAATACTTCGTTCTGTTCCGGAGATTCATCTCTTCTCACAACGGGAATGTATAGTAATTACCATTGGAGTAATGGCGATACAACCACTAACAATATTTATGTGAAAAATCAAGGTACTTATACTGTTACAGTTACCAATGGAACTGGTTGTACCGGAAGCGCTTCAGTTGCAATTACGGTAAACCCATTGCCAACCCCTGATATTACTCCTAGCGGTTCAACAACCTTCTGCCAGGGTGGTTCAGTTACACTTGATGCTGGTACATACTCAGCTTATACATGGAGCACAGGTTCCACATCTTCCTCCATTTCGGTTAATGCCTCCGGAACTTATAAAGTAACTGTTACCAATATTAATGGCTGTATGGGAAGTGATTCACAAGTAGTAGTTGTAAATGCTCTGCCAACTCCAATCATCACTCCAAATGGAGCAACAACATTCTGTCAGGGAGGTTCTGTTTCACTTGATGCAGGCTCTTCTTATACTTCTTATCATTGGAATAATGGTGCTACCACAGAAATAATTACATCAAATGTTTCTTTTAACTACATTGTGACAGTAACAAACAGCAATGGTTGTTCTGCCAGTGCTTCACAAACAGTTACTGTTAATCCTGTGCCTGTGCCTGTTGTTTCTTCAAACAGCAATACCACTTTTTGTTCAGGAGATTCAGTAGAATTATATACCGATGTTTATTCTTCTTATCATTGGAGTAATGGTGCAACAACACAAAGCTTCTATGCAATGAACGCAGGTACTTATACCGTTACGGTGACTAATAATTTCGGATGCACAGCGACTGCAACGTCTCCCGTTATCACTGTTCATTCTTTACCAACTGTTGCGATTACTGGAGCAACTTCTATTTGTACAGGAGATTCATCATTATATCTTCGTTCAACCAGCGGTTATCCATCTTACATGTGGAGTACAGGAGCTACTGCAGATAGTATTCAAGTTCTTATTTCTGGAGCGTACACAATAACTGTTACCGATTTAAATGGTTGTATGAACAGCGTATCACACTCGGTTATTGTAGATAGTATCTTGCATCCTTCAATTACGGGAGCAACTGCAATTTGTGCAGGAACTTCAACAACACTTAATGCCGGAATGTATCTGCATTATAGCTGGAACAGTGGTGCCGCCACAACCCAGTCTATCACCCGTGATACTGCAGGAACCTATGTAGTTACTGTTCACAATGATTCTACTTGCCAAGGAACTGATTCAGTAACAGTTATTGTTAATCCATTACCTACTCCTGCAATAACCTCTAACGGACCTGATACTTTCTGTGCTGGAGGCTCAGTAACATTGGATGCAGGTGTTTTTGCTTCCTATCTTTGGAATATCAACAATGATTCAGTTGAAACCAATATTGCTATTATCTCAGGTAACTATACAGTTACTGTAACTGATGCAAACGGATGTACCAAAACCGCTTCAAAAACTGTGGATGTTATTCCATTACCGCCACCATTTGCAATTTATTATCTAAGTGGTCAATTGTTTTCAGCTTCTACTACAAATAATCAATGGTATCGAAATGACACATTAATTGTCGGA
>Ga0207096_1080_pt1 | contig 17957 bp, 15 predicted proteins | sample Alteio_BWMinHeat_86_FD_153547 | JGI IMG/M metagenome (GOLD analysis project Ga0207096, IMG submission 153547) | Enriched cells from forest soil in Barre Woods Harvard Forest LTER site, Petersham, Massachusetts, United States -... | ecosystem: Environmental > Terrestrial > Soil > Temperate forest >...
TGCTGACCTCCCCGCCTGTTGTCTCTGCTATCCCCCCCAGGGCGACGGCCGTGATGACGAGGACGGCTTCGTTGTCCGGTATGTGCAGAGTGCCCACTACTTCCGATGGGTCTTCTTTTTTCCGGAAGTGTTTCTTGTCTTTGCTCGGTTTTTGGTTTTCCATCAAAAAGGAAAGTGAATAATCGCTTGAGCAATCCATCTTGTGATTTTTCTGCGGCCGAAGAGGAAGGAGTGCCTTGTGTGGGAAGAGAAGGCATTCCTTTGATGATGGGTTCTTGATGTTCTTTTTGGCCGGTTTGCAACGTGGGCATTTCCAATTCAGGAGTAATGGCTAATTTATAACTCGTCAATTTTTCTTCTGCTCCGCTGTTGATGTCTGAGCGGCGAACACGTTCTACTTCGTAGTGCGGCGTGACAAAATGCGGATTAGGAACAACAATCACAGTGACTTCTTGACGTTTTTCAATGGCAATGATGGCGTTGCGTTTTTCATTGAGTAAGTAGGTTGCAATTTCAATCGGCAAGAGTGCTCGTACCTGCGCCGTGTTTTCTTTCATCGCATTTTCTTCAATTAAACGCACAATAGATAATGCTAAGGATTCAATGCCACGAATAGCACCCTGACCCAAACAACGCGGACAAGTAATTTGGCTGGACTCTCCGAGTGAGGGTCTTAATCGTTGTCGAGACATTTCTAATAAACCAAATCGAGAAATTCTCCCCACTTGCACTTTGGCTCTGTCCATGGTTAAGGCGTTACGAATGCGTTCTTCTACTTCTCTTTGATTACGTGAAGACGTCATGTCGATGAAATCGATGACAATCAATCCTCCCACATCGCGTAAACGCAATTGTCTTGCAATTTCATCCGCTGCTTCAATGTTGGTGGTGATGGCTGTTTCTTCAATGTCGCCCCCTTTCGTCGAGCGAGCGGAGTTGATGTCAATGGCGACCAGCGCTTCTGTGCGGTCAATCACGATTGAGCCACCCGATGGGAGTTTCACTTCTCGCTGAAAAGCAGATTCAATTTGGCTTTCAATTTGAAAACGCGTGAAGAGAGGCGTTGGGTCTTTATAAAGTTTGACTCGCTGAATAAAGTCAGGACGAACAGAATGAATATGATTGAGAACTTCTTCATAAACAGCGGGATCATCAATGATGACTTCATCAATATCTTTACGTAAATAGTCACGAATGGAACGAATGACCACATTGCTTTCTTGATAAATGAGAAAAGGAGCAGGACGAGAATCGGCGGCTTGTTTGATGACGTCCCAATGTCTTAATAAAATGTCCAAGTCCCATTGTAATTCTTCATGGCTTTTTCCTCCGCCGGCGGTGCGCACAATGAGGCCCATGCCTTCGGGCAGGGTGAGGGATGCTAAGTTTTCACGTAGCTCACTGCGCTCCTCCCCCTCAATACGGCGCGAAATGCCGCCTGCTCGGGGATTGTTTGGCATTAAAACGAGGTAAGAGCCGGGTAAGGAGATGAATGTGGTGAGGGCTGCGCCTTTGGAACCACGTTCTTCTTTATCAATTTGTGCGATCAGTTCTTGGTTTTCTTCCAAGACTTCATTGATTGCAAAACGTTTGCCTGTGTCTTGGTAAGAGGAAGTGAAACAAGAACGTGCGACTTCTTTTAAAGGAAGAAAACCATGCCGTTCTTCACCGTAATCAACGAATGCCGCTTCCAAGCTGGGCTCAATGCGTGTGATCCGGCCTTTGTAGATGTTGGATTGTTTCTGTTCACGGGTTGAAGATTCAATAACAAGGTCAAACAAGTGCTGACCATTGGCCAGCGCAATACGCAACTCCTCATTCTTATGAGTTGCGTTAATTAACATTCTTTTCATTAGCCACCTGTATTTATTTGTTCAGGCGCTCCAATACTTTTACTTTCGGCGATGTGCGCTTAAAATGATATAGACTGTAAAGTACGGTGCGCAATTATATTGGGTTTCTATTCGCTAACTTAATGATTTATTATCTGAATTTTAAAGATTAAGCAGAGCGAATATTCAATAATAGCAGAGTGAATATATCAGTATTTTAGAGAGGGATCAATGTGATATAACACAATTCATACAATATATTGTAAGTATTTTGTGGACAAATGCCCCATAAAGTAATAAAAAGTCCCTCCTCTTTAGGAATCAATCATGCTATCCAGTGAAAATGGGGCATTATTACCGGTGCCAGCAGGGATCCAAAATGGCAATAGTCACTACGGTAGTAATGGCCATCCTCCATCGAAGGAAGAAGAAGCGGCTATCCAATATTATTTGGAACATCATCTTCCCAAATTTAAGCGATTTGCGGGGATGCTTGTTATCGTCGATATGTCAGGGGTTCTCTTCAGTTATTTTATCGCCGGTAATGGTATTCGCAGCATTGAATATATTTCTGGATTACCCGATTCCACCGCGAGTAGTTTAGAGATTTCAGCGATATTAAGTGTTCCTTTAATGGGTAATGTAGGGGCTGATTATTTTTCTTGTGCTATTTCAAAAACGGCAGCCGAATATGCATTAATGCGAAACAATGCATGGTATGAGTTGCTCAATAATAAAGTGGATGAACTGCTCAATAAACACGATCCTGTTGTTCGTCTAGGTGTACGTAATACGCTGAAGGCGGCGAATTGGGTGGTGTTTGGATTATCTGCCCCCTGTTATGTTGCGCTATCATTGACCAGCAGCATCAGCGCTGGACGCTTGTTTGGAAATCGTCCCGCCATTGTTTATCCTTTATCTTTTATTTTCAATGTCCCTTCCACGCTTTATTATTTTTTTACGACCATAGGGAGACGGGCAGAAAGTTTGGTGGGTTTATACCATCGAATCATGGATTGGCGCCGTTTATTGCTGTTGGATTTATTGAGCCAACCGTTCATGTCGCTGGAAGCGGCTATTGAAGCAAGCATCACCATTGCTTATCGTACGATTGCTGCTTCTTATCACGTGCTTGCATTCTTGACAGAAACCTTAGGGTATCCCCCAGACGATCCTCTGGTTTTGGATATTGTCAAAGCGATTTTTCTTTCAGCGGCCCTGGATGTTATTTCTACACGAATTAAAATCAGTTTTGATGACAATTTGCAATATGGCCATATCGGCTATAAGCAATTATATGCCTATCTGAACCGAGACAATGTAGCAAGAGAGTTGACGAGCTCCGCCGCACTATTGGATTTTTTTCTCTCTACCATGCGCGGTGTGGGGATAGGGATCTTATGCAATAGTATAGGTTGGACCTTAGGGAATTCATTGGGTTGGGGTGCATTGTTCTTTGCGCATGCTTTATATGGCAAGTGGATGAAACGATTTCGTAGTGCGATCGATGCGCAATCGATGGCGCAGGAACAGCATGCTGTTGTTGAAGCAAAAGCATCCCCTGAAGATAATAGTATTCAAGCGATTTATCGAAGAAAACAGCAATTATTTGCCGATATTTGCAAACTGCATAGCGATGAATTAGAACGACCTATTGTGGTGTGTGTGTTTTTGGGAAGAGTGGCGCGATTTGTTGCTTTTCCTCAGTCTTTGATTTCACTCGATTCGGCGGTGGTTTCGAGTGGAATCAAGCAGCCGGCCGATTTTTGGCAAATCATGTCCGCATGGATTTTAATTGGAGTGCCTTTTTTTTCAAACGAACATAAAAATTATGTTAAGTTAGTGAAAGACGCATTGCCAGAAAAAGTGGCGATGAATGCCATGAATAACGCCAGCCATAGACGACAAAGTCGATGTGAGAAGGTCAGCGGATATTTCTGCACATTATTTGGTCGCGGGAGGCCGCCTGAGTTTTACTCGTTTGCGTCTTTACAAGCGGAAAAACAAAGATTAATAGATAAGAAAACGAATCCACCACCGGCATTAGAAACCCAATGGAGCTCTTGTACGATTTTATGACGACAGACAAACTCATTCATTCCAAAGTGCATTACATCACGATTGACCCTGACTTTTCCGGCCAGCGGATTGATAATTTTCTGATGACTTATTTAAAGAGCGTGCCGAAAACCCATGTCTATCGCCTATTACGCAAAGGAGAAGTTCGGGTTAATAAAAAACGTATTGCGGTGAGCTATCGTTTGCAAGCAGGAGACCAGCTTCGTATTCCCCCCTTAAAATTGGCCGACAAGAAAACACCTTATCAACCCGGTAAACGCTCATTAGAGTTACTGCGTGACAGAGTACTGTATGAAGATAATGATTTTTTAATTGTGAACAAGCCGTCGGGCATCCCAGTACATGGGGGGAGTGGGGTCAATATGGGCGTAGTGGAAATCTTACGCACGCTTTATCCCAAATGCCCTCATCTGGAGTTGGCTCACCGTTTGGATGCGGATACGTCTGGCTGTTTAGTGTTAGCCAAAAAACGTCGGGTATTAAGAGAATTACATGCTTTAATGCGTGAGGGTAAAGTACATAAAGCCTACTTGGCTTTAACAAAAGGACGTTGGCGCAGAGAAGACTGTCGAGTCGAAGTGGCATTGGTTAAAAACCAATTAGCGAGTGGTGAGCGGATTGTGAAGGTGCATCCTGAAGGGAAGGCTTCATTAACGGTTTTTAATCCGGTGGAGACTTTTAAAAAGGCGACTTTAGTTGAGGCTATTTTGCACACAGGAAGAACACATCAAATCCGTGTGCATGCTCGTTATCGAGGGCATCCTATTGCGGGGGATGAAAAATACGGTGACAAAGAGTTCAATAAGACAATGCGGCAACTGGGGTTGAAGCGATTGTTTTTGCATGCGCATGTGATTGAATTTACTTTGCCTGAAAGTGAGAAACCGATAAGAGTGGTAGCGCCGTTGGAGGAAGAGTTGGCGGAGTTTTTAACAACTCAGGACAAATCGTGAACGTGTCCGTGTCGGTTCACGATCTCTATTTGACACCAACACCACATCAGCATAAAATCGCCAGCCATGTCCAAAGATAACTTACCAGAGCAAGTTAACCCCTTTCGTTTTGCCGAAAACGGTGTGGCGTTGCATGGCCATTTATTGATTAAAGAAATGCCACGTTTGTGTACCAGTTTAGCAAATGATAGCGGTACGGTGGATGTTCAAGCGCAATTTGGCGTGGATGATCAAGGAGTTAGGATACTTCACGGGAATTTTAAAACTCAGGTTATGTTAACCTGCCAACGTTGTATGGAACCCTTTAGTTATGAGATAATCGCTGACTTTGTTGCGGGGATTGTGGGGAATGAGGCAGAAGTTAAACAACTGCCTGAAAGTTATGAGCCCATCACGGTAGAAGAAGGGGATTTAAATTTACCCGATGTGGTGGAAGAAGAGTTAATGTTGCAGTTGCCTATTGTCCCTATGCATTTGCCGGAAGAGTGTCAGGTGAAACTGCCTTTGGTGGCGGAATCGACAGACTCATCTATTGAGCAAATCAAAGAAAGCCCTTTTAAAGTGATTGAATCACTCAAAGAGAAGAAATAAATTTTTTTATAGTGTGAGGAGTTTTTCAAATGGCCGTACATAAAAGCCGAGTATCTCGTTCCAGACGCGGAATGCGTCGTGCGCATGATGGATTAACAGCCGCTGCATTATCTGTTGATGCGGCAACGGGTGAAACACATCGTCGTCATCATGTGAGTCCCGATGGTTATTACAAGGGACGTCAAATCATTGTGAAACATGCTGCTCCTGACGAAGAAAATAACGAAGAGTAATGCGGTTGAAAAATATAGTCATTGCCATTGATGCAATGGGGGGCGATTTTGGCCCTTCCGTGATAGTGCCTGCTGCGTTACAAGCGTTAGCTAAGCATGGGGCTTTGCATCTTATTTTAGTGGGCGATAGTGCATTATTAAATCAAACTCTCAAGGCGCAAGCGGAATCCGCCGATCCCGCTCGTTTTACCGTGCACCACGCCTCCGAATCGGTTGAAATGCACGAACCGCCTGCGCATGCATTGCGCAACAAAAAAGATTCTTCCATGCGAGTCGCTATTAATTTAGTGAAAGATGAAAAAGCAGATGCCTGTGTCAGCGCGGGAAATACAGGTGCTTTAATGGCGACCGCGCGATTTGTGCTAAAAACATTGCCGGGTATTGATAGGCCCGCGATTATCTCTACTTTTCCCACTGCAATCGATAAAAAAAATATGCGTATGCTGGACTTAGGGGCCAATGTGGACTCCAGCGCGGAATTGTTATTTCAATTTGCTGTCATGGGATCTGTGTTGGCTTCTGCCATTGATAATATTGAAAAACCCAAAGTGTGTTTATTAAATATTGGTGTGGAAGATATCAAGGGGAATGAATTAGTCAAACAAGCCGCTCGTTTGCTGGCAAATTCCAATGCCATTAATTATACCGGTTATGTCGAAGGGGATGAAATTTACAAAGGCGAAGCCGATGTTGTTGTCTGTGATGGTTTCGTCGGCAATGTGGCCTTAAAAAGCAGTGAAGGTATTGCTATTCTCATTAAAGAACTCATTAAAAGAGCTTTTTATCTGAATATTTTTACGCGGATAGCAGGATTTATTGCGTTTCCTGTCTTAAAATTATTAACGAAATGGATTGATCCTGATCGTTATAACGGAGCGAGTCTTATCGGATTAAAAGGGATTGTGGTGAAAAGTCATGGCAGTGCGAATGTGCAGGCTTTTGCTCACGCTATTGAAGAAGCGATGTTGCAAGTTGAAAAAGATATTCTACAGCGTATTAGTGCCTTGGTTGAACAATCGTTAAAGTCCAATGCTCGATAGGAGTGTTCGTATGCGCTATTCACAAATTAAAGGAACAGGAGGTTATCTCCCAGAAAAAATCCTGACGAATGCGGATTTAGAGAAAATGGTTGAGACTTCCAATGACTGGATTATCGAACGCACAGGCATTCATCAACGACACATTGCCTCTGCTCAAGAAACCGCTTTAACCATGGCTGAAAAAGCGGCTCAAGAAGCCATGTCTGCTGCGGGTATGCAGCCGACGGATATTGGCATGATTATTATCGCAACGACAACCCCTGAAAAAATGTTTCCGAGTACGGCTTGTCTTTTGCAGCAACGATTGGGAATTGCAGGATGTGCTGCATTCGATTTGAATTCAGCCGCGTGTGCGGGATTTGTTTATGGGCTCAGTATTGCCGATCAATACATTCGCAATGGACAGGTTAAGAGTGCATTAGTCATCGGCAGTGAAGTGATGTCCAGAGTCATCGATTGGACCGATCGTTCGACTTGCGTATTATTTGGTGACGGTGCTGGAGCGGTTGTTTTGGGGGCAGGGGATGTGCCAGGCATTTTATCAACTCACCTTCATGCGGATGGCACCCATAAAGATGTATTGTCATTAGCCGTTAGCATTGGCAAACCCATCGATGTAGAAGAAGCGCTATACATGCAGATGTCTGGCAATCAATTATTTAAGTTGGCTGTGACAATATTGGGTGATTTATTTGATGAAACCTTGGCGGCCAATGCCTTAACAAAGGCTGATGTGGATTGGTTGGTGCCGCATCAAGCGAATATTCGCATTATTCAAGCGATGGCAAAAAAGCTCAATTTACCGTTGGATAGAGTCGCGATTACATTAGCTGAGCAAGGCAATACATCGAGCGCATCCATACCGCTTGCTTTAGATAGTGCCATTCGCACGAAAAAAATTAAACGTGGAGATATGTTGTTGTTAGAGGGATTTGGCGGAGGTCTCGCCTGGGGTTCAGCATTAATTCGGTATTAGGAGTAAGCGATGACAACTCACGTGGCATTTGTTTTTCCCGGTCAAGGTTCACAGACTGTGGGAATGTTGGCTGAAATAGCACAGAAACACCGTGAAATTGAAGAAACATTTGCAGAAGCGTCGGAGGTTTTGGGATATGATCTTTGGCGGCTTGTGCAATATGGTCCAGCGGAAGAATTAGATAAAACCGTTCGAACGCAGCCGGCGTTACTGGCAGCTTCCTACGGCATTTGGCGCATCCTTGAAGCAAAAAATCATTTGAAGCCCGATTTATTAGCGGGTCACAGTTTGGGAGAATACACGGCGTTAGTCTGTGCAGAGTCCATTTCATTCAAAGATGCAGTCAAACTCGTTGCTGCGCGCGGTCAATATATGCAAGAGGCGGCTCCTGTGGGTTCGGGAGCTTTGGCTGCTATTGTCGGGTTACTCGATGATGCCGTTCGTCGAATTTGTGAAGAGGCTAGTTTGTCTGGTGAAGTGTTGTCACCGGCCAATTTTAATAGCCCTGGACAAGTTGTCATTGCCGGACATTTGCCCGCTGTGGAACGAGCATTAATCTTGGCAAAAGAAGCCGGCGCACGATTGGCGAAGTTGTTGCCGGTGAGTGTATCGTCTCATTGCGTGTTGATGAAGCCAGCGGCAGAAAAATTAGCGGCATCGCTTGCTATGCTTCCCATTGAATTGCCACGCATTCCTGTGGTGAATAATGTCGATGTGGCGGTTTATTCGAGTGTCGATGGCATACGAGACGGTTTGATTCGTCAACTCTATATGCCAGTGCGTTGGGTTGAAATGATAGAACTGTTCGTCGATAAAGGCATTTCCCACATTGTGGAATGCGGGCCGGGGAAGGTACTTAGTGGCTTGAATAAGCGTATTGTGCCTGACATTCAATTAACGCATACCGCTGATCTGGCCAGTTTACACACGTTGATAAGGAATTAACTATGTCAGCCGAAAACAATATTGCATTAGTGACAGGAGCCAGTCGAGGGATTGGACATGCCATTGCGATGGCCTTGGGACAAAAAGGGCATACGGTATTTGGAACGGCGACGACGGAAAAAGGGGCTTTGAACATTACTCAATCGTTAGCGGCAGCGAATATCAAAGGCAAGGGATTAGTGCTCGATGTGGCCAATTCGCAGTCCATTCTGCAAGCAATGGCTGATATGAAAGAGGCTTACGGTACGCCCACCATTTTAGTGAACAATGCAGCGATTACGCAGGATAATCTTTTATTGCGCATGAAAGATGACGAGTGGGAAAAAGTGATAGAAACCAATTTAAATTCGATTTATCGCGTGACCAAAGCTTGCTTGCGCGATATGTTGAAAGCGCGTTTTGGTCGAATTATTAACATCGGTTCGATTGTCGGTTCCACGGGCAATGCGGGCCAAGTGAATTACGCGGCAGCGAAAGCGGGGATTATTGGTTTTACCAAATCCTTGGCGCAAGAAGTGGGTTCACGTGATATCACAGTCAATGCGATTGCACCGGGATTTATTGATACAGACATGACTCGCACGCTTCCTGAAGAACAACGGGCCGCTTTACTGGCTCGTATTCCCCTGCAACGATTGGGGCAGGTTGAGGATATTGCATCGGCTGTATTATTTCTGGTATCGGCGAATTATGTTACGGGCCAAACATTGCATGTAAATGGTGGGATGTATATGGGCTAAGGCCCTAAATTCTACTTGCAACTTATGCGTTTTTGAATAAACTACACCGCAGACGCATTTCTATGGATGAGTGGTGTTTAAATTAAGATTAAGGGGAATTTTTTCTATGAGTACTATTGAAGCTCGCGTTAAAAAAATCGTTGTAGAACAATTAGGTGTGAAAGAAGAAGAAGTGACTAATGATGCTTCTTTTGTGGATGATTTAGGGGCTGATTCCTTGGATACGGTTGAATTGGTCATGGCATTAGAAGAAGAATTTGAAACAGAGATCCCCGATGAAGATGCCGAAAAAATAACCACAATTCAGCAAGCAATTGATTATATTAACTCGCATCTTGAAGAACACAGCAAAGGATAATCTCCCTTGAGCAAGCAGCGCGTCGTTGTGACCGGTTTGGGTATGGTGACTCCATTGGGGTTGCACGTAGAAGATACATGGAAAAATATCTTAGCCGGAAAAAGTGGTGTTACTGCCATTGACCAATTTGATGCTTCAGACATCAATTGTCGCATTTACAGTCGCGTCAAGAATTTCGATGTGCTGCCTTACATGAGCGAAAAAGAAGCGCGAAAAAAAGATCTTTTTATTCAATATGGTTTGGCGGCTGCTGTACAAGCCATTCAAGATTCAGGCTTGGTGGTGACTGAAGACAATGCTGCGCGTATTGGTGTGGCGATTGGTTCTGGAATCGGTGGTTTACCGCTCATTGAAAAGTCCAACGCTATTTTATTAGAATCCGGCCCGCGACGTATTTCACCTTTCTTTATCCCCGGCGCCATTATCAACATGATTTCCGGCAATCTTTCCATCATGTATGGCATGCGCGGCCCTAATATTGCCGTGGTGACTGCTTGTACAACGGGAACGCATAATATTGGTCTTGCTGCACGGACTATTGCTTATGGCGATGCCGATGTGATGGTGGCGGGTGGTTCCGAGATGGCCAGCACACGTTTAGGCGTGAGTGGTTTTGCCGCCATGCGTGCACTTTCAACCCGTAATGATGAACCGACGAAAGCCAGTCGTCCTTGGGACAAAGACCGTGATGGTTTTATCTTAGGTGATGGTGCAGGTGTTTTGATTCTTGAAAGTTACGAACATGCCAAAAAACGCGGCGCACGCATTTATGCGGAACTGATTGGTTATGGCATGAGTGCAGATGCTTTCCACATGACGACACCTCATCCGGAAGGATTGGGTGCGGCGTTAGCGACGGATAATGCACTGAAAGACGCCGCCATCCGTCCGGAAGAAGTGGATTATATTAACGCGCATGCCACATCAACATTGGCGGGTGATGAATTAGAAGTCTTAGCCATTAAGCGCAGTTTTAAAGATCACGCTTATCAATTAGCCGTTAGTTCCACGAAATCCATGATTGGCCATTTGCTCGGAGCAGCGGGTGCTGTCGAAGCGATTTTCAGCATATTAGCCATCCGCGATCAGGTCGCTCCTCCCACTATCAATTTAGACAATCCAAGTGATGCTTGCGATTTAAATTTTGTCCCTCACGTTGCCCAAGAAAGAAAAATCCGTGTCGCCCTGTCCAATTCTTTTGGTTTTGGTGGAACAAACGGCACTTTAATTTTTCGAAAAATTTAGGATTTCGGGGCTATTCCAGATGGTTTGCTTGGGGTTGGCTTGTTTTCGCTTTCTGCCTTTGACAGATCTTTATTTGTTTGATTCGCTGGAGATGTTTGCTCGTATGATAATAGCATTCTCTTGGGAAAAGAACTCGAGTGTTCTGCGGTGGCCGCTTTATTGCTTCTCTCTTTGATCTCTTGATGCATCACTTCTTTCAAGAGGGTAACTCTAGCATATTCTTGGGTTTTTTTAGTTGCCTCTTCAAGAATTTTCTGGGGCCAAGAAAAATCAATTTTTACATCATACTGATAGAAAATATCTTTAATAATAGGATCTCTAAATACGTCCATTATTTCACCTAAACCATGAAACCCTTGGTAAATATATGAAGCGACACATGCTTTTATAAAATAATTGATATCTTGTTCTAAATTCATCGCGGCATAATAGGGCGCATTTTTTTTCAGGTATTTTTCAAGTACCGCAGCAATATAGTAGGCATGACCAGAAATAGAGCCTGCAAATACTTCTCTTTTGTGTTTGTTAAAGTAACCTATTTTAATAATTTTACTCTTATCGATTACTTTATTTATTAATGGTTTTTCAGATGTTTCATCGTAAAAATTAGATTGAGTTGATTTCATCACTCCAGTATTAGCACTGTAAATCGTAAGGGAAGGATTATAATTTTTATGGTTCCTTTCAAACCCATTCTTATATCCTCTATCACGCATATCCTCAAACATGAGTGAATTGTCTTGAAGATATGCGTATCTTTCTTCCAAATCTCTTCCATTGAAAGCATTTAAAAATTCTGATAATTCTTTGACAAGATGATCAAATATAATTTCTTTAAGTTTAAAAAATTTATAAACGTTATTAATGCCATTCATGTTAAAATCACTTTTTTTAATTGATGCAATATAAATTTCGGCTAATTTTGTTTCATAAAAACCTCTTATCAAATTATTTTCAGGATTAACTTCTTCCGATGATTTATTTTTCATACCATTAAGGATGTCCATGCCATAGATTTCAACTAAATGATCTTTGTGCGTTTCAATGAATTCATTTATTATTGCAAATGCCTCCTCGTATCTTGTATCAAAATAAGCTTGTTGTAGCTTTTCAATCATCTCTTCTTGAACAATTCCCTTTTCTGCAACAGTCTCTAAAAAACCTAACGTAAGTATTAAGTATTCAGAATGATCCAAATTTTTTTTCTGAAGTGTCGCCATGTATTCAGATACGCTAAGGCTGCTATGTATTGGGTTAGGCATATATATCCCCATTTTCCAATAGTTATATGTTAATTATAGCTCGTTATCTAAATTTTGCTTTTTTTATTACCCATAATGTAAATATTGAAATTTTCTAAAAAAATCAATGGGCTGTGATTCCGATAGGAAGGGAAATAAGCGGTAGCTAGTAAAGCCAATAGCCGAGTGCTACTATACGCCACTTTAATCAGAGTTGAGATACCCGTGATCAATATTAATCAGCTGAGCATGTCCTTCGGGGCGAAATTATTATTTTATGATGCCAATTTACTCCTGGCAGATCATGCTCGTTATGCTTTAGTCGGAGCCAATGGTGCGGGAAAATCGACTTTATTCAAGTTGCTTACCGGGGAAGAAGAGCCAACGGCGGGCATGGTGGCGCTTCCTAAAGATGCGGTGGTCGGTTGGTTGAAACAAGATCAATTTCGTTATGAAGACACTCCTATTATCGATATTGTGATTCAAGGGAAGCCGCGCTTGTGGGATGCGTTGCGTGAAAAAGACGATCTATTAAGTGATGTGGAATGGGATGATAAGAAAGGACATCGTTTGGCTATACTGGAAGAAATCATTGCGCATCAGCAAGGGTATACGGCAACTACTTTCGCAGAAAAATTGTTGATCGGTTTGGGTGTTCCTATGGACTATCATGCGAAACCACTCAAGTCATTGTCGGGAGGGTATAAGCTGCGCGTGTTGTTGGCGCAAGCTTTATTCGAAGAACCGGATATTTTATTGTTAGATGAACCGACGAATCATTTGGATATTGTGACTATTCAGTGGTTGGAAAAATATTTAAAGACAGAATTTAGTGGCACACTCATTTTTATTTCTCACGATGTTGCATTTATCAATCAGGTTGCTGATCAGATTCTGGATATTGATTACGGCGAAATTCGCCAATATAGCGGTCATTACACGACATTTTTAGCGGAAAAAAAATTAATTGAAGAACAGAAAGAACAGCTTAAAAAGCAAGCTGAATCAAGAATTGCAGAGATGCAACAATTTGTGGATCGATTTCGCGCAAGCGCAACCCGCGCGCGAATGGCGCAATCCAGAATGAAAATGATTGAGAAGGTGGAACTCCCTGACATTAAGCACACTTCTCGTATTTCACCCAGCTTTCGTTTTGAGCTTGAAAAACCTTCGGGAAAAAACGTGTTGCGTGTAGAAAATATATCTAAACATTTTAGTGACACAAAAATCATCGGTCCCATTAGCTTCGAAATAAAGCGTGGGGAAAAAATGGCTATCTTGGGTGAAAATGGTGTTGGTAAATCGACATTGATTAAAATGTTAGTCAATGCCATCGTAGCAGATAATGGTCATTCTACTTGGGGGCACGAGGTTAAAATCAGTTATTTTTCACAAGATCATCATGATACGTTAAATCAACAGGATAATGTACTTGCTTGGTTGATGCATCAAGTCGTCAATCGAACGGAGCAACAAATTCGTAAAACATTAGCGCAAGTGTTGTTTACCAAGGACGAAGTGGAAAAAGATATTCTCGCCTTGAGCGGTGGAGAAGCGGCGCGATTATTATTGGCCAAAATGATGCTGGAGTCTGGCAATGTGCTTGTGTTGGACGAGCCCACTAACCATCTCGATTTAGAAGGCATTGAGGCGCTTGCCGATGCATTGCAATCTTATGCGGGGACGGTCATTTTAGTGAGCCATGACAGACATTTTATTAAAAAAATCGCTACCCGGACCTTGTTTCTTGCTAAAACCCCAAGTGGTTCGTCTATAGCCACCTAAGGCTCTGTCAAACAATAACTTCCTCTTTTGGCATCCCATCTGAGGCTTTGAAAGATTTTCTTATTGTGCCCTCATAGAAGTGGAGTAAAAATGAAATTCTCCCTTGTTCTGTTGAAAAGATCCTTTTAAACTGTTTATTAAGGTTTATAAGAGTTTATAAGAGGTAAAAAAATGCGACTCATAACAGCCATTTTACTCTTTACGATATTCATCGTGACGGCCTTTTTTTGGTTCAATTTTTTGCGTTCCCCGCTTGTGCTGGCGGACCAAGGTTTAATCTACCGATTTCATGCAGGGGCTTCTGTCAAAACACTTGTTAATGATTTATCAACACAAAAAGTAATAAAACATCCGATGTTGTTTCGTTTGTTGGTTCGTTTGAAAGGGGTCACTTTTAAATTAAAAGCGGGTGAATATCTTTTTGCAAAAGGAACCACCCCGACGCAGTTGTTAGATCAGATGGCCGAGGGAAAAGGCTTGGTTCAACATGCTTTTACCATCATTAATGGTTGGAATTTTCGACAACTGCGTGCAGCCTTGGACAATGAACCTGCCTTATTCCATCAAACTAAAAATTTGGATAACGCAGCTATTATGAAGCTGATAGGGGCGACTGGGCTTGATCCAGAAGGGCAGTTTTATCCCGACACGTATTTTTTTATTATTGATTCTTCTGATGTGACCGTATTAAAACGTGCTTTTCGTAATATGCAAGCTAAGTTAAGCCAGGCTTGGCAAACGCGCGCACAAGATATCCCGTTTTCTGATCCCTATGCGGCATTAATTGCAGCCTCTCTTATTGAAAAAGAAACCTCTGTGGATGAAGAGCGTCCCATTATTGCCGGTGTTCTGGTAAATCGATTAAAAAAACAAATGTTATTACAATTTGACCCAACGGTTATTTATGGATTGGGAACCCAATTTGACGGTAAAATTTATAAGAAAAATCTGTTAGCGAACACTCCTTATAATACCTATTTGCACAGAGGATTACCGCCAACACCGATAGCAATGCCCAGTCTAAAATCCATTGAGGCAGCGCTACATCCCGCAGAGCATCATTATTATTATTTTGTTGCGCGAGAGGATCATAAAAGTCATTATTTTTCTGAAACGCTCGCGGAGCATCTTGCACGCGTTGCGGAAGTGAGAAAATATCAAAATCACGCCAATGTTAAGGCAACACCGACGAGTGGTGGTGGACAATCATCCACTGTTGGTTTTCTTTTCGATAAACAAAAGTGAACCGTGCGGGTGTTTTCTTCACGTGATGTTGTTCATCCAGATAAGAAAAAGTATAAAATCCTGTGCCGACGGCTGTGTCGCCCAGCATCACCACGATTAAGCGGTCGGTTGAGCATTTCAATTGATGAAGCTTTAGCAATTTTTCAAAGTAATGCGTTATTTCATCTGTGCGATTGGATAATATCTTCGGTGAAAAAGTGGGGAGCAATGTGGCATCCGGTGCATATAGTTTTACAATGTTTTGCGGATTTTTTGCGGTGCTGAGAGTCGTGCACCATTGGTGATATGCTTCACTGACTTTGGTTTCAGCGCTGGCCGCAAAAAGGGTTGTGCACAGAATGTAAAGCCCTAGAGACATTGTCCATCGAGTGAGTGTTCGCATAACTCTTCCCTCCTTATAGAGTGACCATTTCGCGCAAAGCATGCCGGATCAGTTCTTCGCTGCTAAGAGTGCCGTCATCGACTTTAGAAACAGCACGACTGGCTTCTTGTGGTTTGTAACCCAGTGTAATTAAGGCTGACACTGCATCTTGAATAATGGGATTGCGAGAAGATGTTTTGGGAGCAGATTCCAGTGCAGAAACAGGATGAGGATACAGATTCGATAATTTATCGCGCATTTCTATAATTAATCGTTCCGCTGTTTTTTTGCCGATGCCGGGGAGGCGAACCAAACTTTCTGTGTCATTATTTAAAATGCTAGACACAAATTCTTTAGGTTGCATGCTGGATAAAACGGTCAAAGCCAGTCGTGGACCGACTCCATTGACTTTAATGAGCGTTCGAAATAAAGAGCGCTCTTCGCGTGCGTAAAAGCCGTAAAGATGGTGTGCATCTTCGCGTATACTTAAGTGGGTATAAAGTAAGACTTCTTGTCCAACATCCGGTAAGTGATAAAAGGTATTCATAGGGGCATCGATTTCATAACCAACACCGCGCACATCCAAAATCAGTTGTGGAGGTTGTTTTTCTAAAATGATTCCGCGTAACTGTCCTATCATGATGATCTGCCTTGAAGTTTATAGGGCAATAAATAATTTATACAACTTATTGATAGATAGTGATTTTTAAATAAAATGTCTATATGGATATTATAATCGAAGATGCAGAATTAAGCAAAATCCCCCCATCGTAAAAGCGTAGTGATTTTATTGTATTTTATTTCATATTGAGTTAGTATTTTTGCTGAACAAACAACGAGATAGATATTCAAAACGAGGAAACAACATGAGTGGTTACGACGCTATTCCCTTACCCTACATTCATCACAAAATAGATCCTGAGGATTTATTTCCAAATGGCACTATTCTGTCCGATGAGCAAATAGAGGCACTTCGTAGTGTACCCATAAGCGAAGGGGAAAGAGTTTCAAAAAAAGACAAGCGGCTCAAATCGTTGGGGATACCCTACAGCATCATGAAACAAGAAAACAAACTGTACGTTATCTACAAGGGAGCAAAATCCGGAAAAAATATTGGTTCAGGTAACTATTCTAGTCCAAAAATTTTATTTGAATGTGGAACTGCCAAACAGGTTGTCTATAAGTCACAGAAACATGGGCAGCACAATCTTACGAGGGCATTCGTACAATTAGAAATGAATAATGCACGTAAAATTGCAAATGATCTCCCTGGTCTTGCTATCGCGCCTATAGGCTCTCTTGTCGTCGCTCACGATAAAAAACCTATCAAATATTACATGATGATGGAGTTGGGTCTCGGGAGAGATCTTTTTGACATTATTACGGATTACGAAAATATAGCACCTATGCGTCGATTAGATATTGTTGTGCAACTCATAGAAGGTTTCAAACGATTTCATGCCAAAAAATGGATTAACCGTGACATAAAAATCGAAAATGTTTTGTATGATATGGTCACTCATGAGCTGAGACTCGTTGATTTTTCCTTTGCAGTCAAAATGCAAAATCAATCAAAAGGATTTGATGGCGATGGTTGGGTTGGAACACCTGAAAATTATTCTCCTGAAATGCTGGATGCCTTTGAGAGACGATATAATGATGTTGTTTTAGGAAAGAAATCCTCTACCGTGAGAATTACTTATGATTATTACACGGATCTTTATGCGTTAGGAGAGACATGCAGAGATCTCTTAGGGTTTACGAAATGGGTTTTTACAAAGGAGGCCTCAAGAACAGCAAAATTTTTTTCTCGTTTTAAGATATGCGAGGAGGAAGGATTCGGTGAATTTTCAGATAACGTAGAGTTACAGTCCCTCATCAACAACACTTTGTTAAATAAACAGCCTCATTCGCGTCAGTTTGCGGATCTAACGAGTTTTCGTAAAAAAATAAAAAATTCTTATCCTGTCAAGATGGCGATTATTTGTTTGCAGGACTGCTTAGAAGAAGCACGATTGCGGGTTATCTTGGATCTAATCAGTGAAAACAATATTAATGAAACATTGCTAATCGATGAAACAGGAGAATTTCGTTCAAACGAATTTCAAAAGAAAAAACAGATCTATTTCATCAGGCAATCTTTTGAAAGGAAAGGCTGTGTGTTAAAGGGCAAGATTCTCATTGAACCCACGTCTAACAATATCAAACATTACTGCAGGGAACTAGAAATCACAGAGGATATTGTTGTCAGTGCGACACGGTTTTTTGTTGATGATCAAGTGATCCGCCAGAAATCTGTTTACGGTATTTCCTTGCAAGAAGCAGAAAAAAGG